>JAABUK010000188.1_pt1 | contig 148973 bp, 148 predicted proteins | sample 5559141 | NCBI WGS metagenome assembly JAABUK01 (sample SAMN10711869, study PRJNA513367) | rock metagenome | isolation source: Antarctica rocks | place: Antarctica: Victoria Land, Pudding Butte nord | collected 2016-01-03
TTATTTTAAAGGATTTAATTTTTATAACTAGAATATTATAGGGCGCTAATAATTATTCTTATCCTATTATAATAATATAGAGTTAAGGTTAAAGTTAGAAGTATTTATCTCTATATATAATTATTTAGTTAGATTATAATAGCGTAGAAAAGTATAATATAGTAGTATATTATTAGTATAAGTAGTAAAAGAGTTATTATTATTAAGTACTAGGCCTGCGTACTTATAGTACTTACGCTAGTTATATATAGTCTAGTATACTAAATAGTAGGAATCTACTAGTAAACCGTAATAATATACTACGAATAAAAGAAAGTTATAGCGTCCTCGTTAATATTTATAATAAGGATAAAATCAAACGCTAAAGGCTATTAAGTTATATCGTAGTATAATTTATATTATTTACTTCCAATTACGCCTCGGAACGATTAAAGACTATACTAGCGTAGTAAATACTTACCGAAGGCTCCGGCGTAGAAGTATAATAAGTATTTATATAATAAGAACTAGTATTATAGGTATTAATATTATAAGTATAGGTACTAGCGTTATAGGTACTTGTTAAAGGCTTCCGCGAGGTATAATCGACGGTATTAAATTAGGTCTTATTATTAATATCTTATCCTCGTATTCGTTAATAAGGTCCTAGGCGTTATTAAAGTATTTAATATTATACTATTAATTAAACTTAGGGCCGTAACCTTATTATCGTATTAAGTATTCTACCGATACTCTTTTACCGCGGCGGCGAACCCTTTTATTAAGAAGGCGCTTTATAACCTAGGACTTATATTTATCGGTATTATTATTAACGTAGACCGAGTCGGGCTACTCCGGTAGGGGATGTTTAAAAAAATCCGGTATACTAGGCTAAGGTTTTAATTACGTTATTAAGAAAACTGGGTAGACTCTTTAATAGCCTAGTATTTTTAGATAGTAGGTTTACCTACCTATATACTCTAGGACTTTAAAAGATCCGATATATTATTAATTAAACTTATAAATTTTCGTAGTTATAATAGTTTAGAGGATCGCGTAATCTTTATAAAGGTATAATAGGACTTTTTCGCCCTTCTTAAAGTATATAGGCTAATGGCTACGGTCGTAGTAGTATTTCTAACTTATTTATACGAAGTTAATAATATCGGTTACTTCTATACGGATACGAGTCTACTACGGTATAACCGGTATTCCTAAGTCTAGTAAGTTAAAAGGTCTATTTAAGGTAAAACCGTAAAAGACCTCGTTAAGCGTTTTCGACGTTATCGTAGAGGGTAAATTATTTAATAAACCTTATATTCGAGGTAGTACCGTTAACTAAAGTGTTAGGTCGTATATTATATATATATAGAACCGTAGCGCTATTTTAGTAGTTTAGTTAGTACGTTTACTACTCCTATTTATCTACGGGTAGTAGGCCGTCGAGTATAATAAATTAACTCCGAGATAGTTAAAAATAACTCTCTAAAGGTCGCTAAGGAATTTAAGGTCTTTATTTAATAATAGTACTTTAAATATACCCTAGTCGCCGATATTAAGGCGGTCCAGTAATACGATAGATTAATTACCGGTATTTTAAGTAGATTTACCTAGGATATATATAATACGCTTAATAAACTTATATATAATAGTTATAGCGTAGTCGAAGCCTTCCGTAGTAATAGGTATAGTTAGGATCTAGTCGAGCGTAAGCGTATAGAATAGGATAAGTGGGCTTTTAATAAGTTATATAATACTATATAAACGATATCGACGTATCTATAGTATTAGATAATTAGGGTAGTATTTAATATAGGCGCGGAGCTACCTTATAAGTCTATAAATATATTAAGACTTAGATATTATCTCGAAGTATTTATTAAAGTTTAGGTAACTAGCGCCGTATATAATACCTAGTATCTCCTTAACGAGGGGTTAAGGTATATAAAGATACTCGACGTTAATAAATTTATTAAAATAAAAAATTAAATCGGCGGAGCCTTTTATAATACTACGAATAAAAGAAAGACTAACGACCGCGCTAGGGTCTACCTTTATTTATTTTACTTAAATAATTTCTACCTCCGTAGTAGAGATCGAGGACGTCGGTTCTATTAATATAACATTTAATTATTTTAACCGTTTTCTAGTATTAATATTAATAAGTTCGATAATCTTCTTTTAATAAGGGTCTTTTACGTAGCCTTCTATAAGACGCTTATAAAAGTTATTATTTATTTTAATAAATGAAGTTATATACGAATAAAGTTTATCGCTACTAGCGAGGCCCTGCGATATATAGCCGTAAAGTACGTTTAGCTCCGAATAGTTATTTAATAACACCGAGGGGTTAGAGCTCGTAAGCCTTAATAAAGTATCTAGTATAATATACTCTTTACTAGGTTTATATTTAACGTCGAGGCGGAACTACCGAAGGTACTACGAGGCCCGGATTAATCTTACGTTTATTTTTATAATAAACGTAATCGTTATAATAAAGGACTACTTCATAATATTAATTATAATAGAGTAATCGGTTTATATAATAACGGTATACTTCGAAGACTTTATTAAATATCTAATCTTTTTAATTATTTATATAAATCCTATTATTTTAAGCTCGGTAGGTTAATAATTCTTTTTAGTAGATATAAGAACTCTAGATAAGAATATAATTAATTTAATAACGGTTCGTAGCGGCTATTTACCTAGTTTAAGTTTATAGTTCTTTTCTACGTAAAAGACTTAGATATTAAAGCCTTATTCCTAAGAAATATTAAGGTTAATTTATAGAACTCTACCTAGGTCGAAGTAGATTAAAATCGACGTAATTAATAAAACTTATTAAAGGCTTCGGAAGTTTACTTCCTTTTAAGTTGTCGGTAGTAGTAAACGATAACGCGAGGAATAGGCCTTACGTAGGTTACCCCTAGTCGGTACGTCTTTAAGTAAGTTTATTTTTAAATATTAAAGTAGGCTAGCTAGTTAAACGTAGTAGTATACCGAGCTACGGAGGTACCCCGTAAGATTAAGGTAATACTCGAGGTCTCTAAGAGTACTAGGATAATTTAGAGTACTAATAATTTTTAATTTATCCTCTACTATAGTTATACCGAGGGAGTTTACTCTTCGTCCAAATAAATTAATATCCGAGTAGCCTAGGAATATCTTTTTAGATACTATAGTAATATTAATATTAATTAATAGTTAGAAAAGTGCCCGAAGGTAGTTAAGGTATTCGGTAAAAGACTTCGAGCCGGTAACGACGTCGTCGATATAGGTTTAAATAAAGACTTTTATAGGACGTAGAATTCTATCGATTTAATATTAAATATATACTATTAAATTTATATAGCCTATAATAGGTATATTAAAAGTTTCTTAACCGCGATATATTATAATAATAAGTATATATCTATAGGCGGGGTATACTAGTTATTAATAGAAAAATAAATATATATTAAGTACCGAGAGGTACGTATATCCTAGTAGTCTTATAATAATATCCGATTATAATAATATAGGGTAGATATCTAGGACGATAAGGTTATTAAGCCCGCGTATATCTACTACCGTTCTACCCTTACGTGTACCGTCTAGTAGGGTTTTCTATATTATAAAGACCGGGTAATTAAAAGATATAAGTTAGATTATATATTCTAAACGACCCTACTTTTATAATTTATTAAATATATAATTAATAATAATCTTATTCTTAATTCTAAAAGGGTAAACTTTAATACGATTATTATTAGGTAGTTTTATTTATTAATTATTACGTAGGGGAATCTTTATTTAATCCTTTTAAAGGACTTTAATAAAACCTTTATTAATTTATAAAGTAAGAAATTTATTTACGAGGCCTAATAAGGCTATTATCTCCTTAGGGTTATTAAAGATTATAATATTATTATAAAGTTTCGTTTTACTAGCTTAAGTCGTAGAGTATATTAAAGTTATAGAGGTTAAGCTAGCGAAGTCTAGGGTACTAGAAATAACGTTATCGATAAAAGCGGATAGGCTAAACGTTACTACCGTAGTAAATATAGCTACTTTCTTAATCTAGCTCGTCGAACTTTAAGTCGGGGAAATTTTACGACTTTTATCCTATTTATACTTCGCGGAAGGCTTCGGTAAAATATATATAAAATTTAATAACTCGGCGAAGTAAATATTTTTATAATTAACTTTATAGAGCGTACCTAGACGAAGTTTTCGTAGAATATAAATAATAACGTCGGTTTCGTTCCTAGTAAAGATATATCCGACTTTAGAATTAACTAGGTGAGCGTAGAGTATTAGATTTACCTAAATTATAGGTTCGAAGATAAAATCTCGGTCTTTAATTAAACCCGCCGGGGTATAGACTAGAAGTATAATTTTAATACGCGGTAGAATAGTAATTACCTTACGTATATAAATTAGGCGGCGTATATATTACCCTCGCTAATAGGTCGTAATAGGGACGGTAATACTATAGTTTCTAACGTAAGTCTTATTATTATAAATATCGATAACGATCTTTTCTAACCCGATAATATCGTTATTAATAAATATCTTCGCCTTTAAATCGCTAATAAGGTAGATCTCTCTCCGTATATAATATAGTATTTTAATACTATTATCCTTAACGCTAGGGACGTAGATAAGGATAATAATATATTTATTAATTTTATATATAGTAGAGTTAATACCCTTAATACGGAGTAGTGAAGTTATTTTTCTAATCTATACCTTAGGTAGCTAAGATAAGATCTAAGGTTTATTAATTAAAGTAATACCGTATCCTATATTAATATAGACTTCGTCCTCTCCTTCGCCTTTTTCTATAATAGGATTAAACTTAACGGGTAGATAAATATAATTCTAATTTTAAAAGGCGAATCCTATATTAAATATAGTAACGTCTAATAAATCGGAGTTAATAATTATAACTATTATAATATTAGTATCGATGGGTATATTAAGTTTATCGAGCCTACTAGCGGAAGGCTTCGCGGTCCTACTAAAGTTTATAACTTTACTGGAAGGCTTCTATAAATAATCTCCTTAAAGGTATTTATATAACTTAATCTTAAATAAGAAAGAGGTATTATAATTTCGGTAATAAGTCTCGATACCGACGAAGCCACTAAATTACTTATTATATTACTATTATAGATTATCGTCGTAGTAAGAATTATCTTCGTAGTCTTCGTGGCTAGGATATTCGCTAGCGTAGTAAGTTTTATTTTAATATCCGTAATCTTAATTATCGATATTATCGATCTACTACCTCGATTCCGTACTTTCGTCTTTAATTAAGGCCTAGTAGGTTATAACTTTATTATAGTAGTCATTTTACTATTAAGGCCTATTTTAATAACGATTTCGAAACCCTTAATTACCTTAAGGCTGCGCTAGTATAATAGACGTTAACGTCGAACCTAACGTGTTTAGTGCGCCGGTAATTTATAGCTACTGGCGAGGTAGTAGTAGAGTAATTTACTAACTTTACTAACCTTATAACTAAGGAGCGTAACGAGGGTTTTGTTAGTTTCTATATTAAACGATTACTACTACCGTAAAGTACCTACCGAAGGCTTCTATCGTAACGTTACTACGGAGGTTACTAGTATTAACCTTACGGCCTCTAGCCTTGGAAGGGTAAAGACCTCTTATTTATTTTAAACCAAGTATCTTTCTTTAGCTCTAGTATTTATATAAATAACGATACCGTAGTAATAGTACCTAACGGATCTATAAAGGCTCGAAGCTCAGTAGCTATACCTTTATAAACGAACGTTAGCTAGTTTTCGATACTATTAATCTTAATAGACTTAGTATATCGAATAATAACCTATACGTAGCTAGTAGGCTCTCGTCGAGTACGAGCGTCGTATATAGTATACTTCTTATTAGTTAGGTAAATAAGGGTTACTCCTATAATTTCCTTAAAGCGGTTAATAAAGGCGGTATACTACTCTTTAATACTATTTTTATTAATTTATAAATTAACCCTTTTAAAGTTTAATAACTCGGTAATATATTAAATTAAGGCCGTACCTCTAAGAAAGATATTAAGGTTAATTCGAATAATTATAACACCCTTAACGGTGGCGAGGTTACGTATATATTCGACGAAAAGGATAACGCTTCTATAATAAATATCCCGACTAACTATAACGACGTTACCTTCGTTATATAATTTATCGAGATATAAATTAAAGTAGCCTAAATCGTTAAAGTTTTATCTACTATTATTAGATATTTTATTATCGGTACCTAACGGGCTTAATAGACCTTATAGGTTTTATAAACCCTACGGTAGTAACTATTAAACTACTACTTAAATAACTCTCGTAAGATACTATTAAAACTACTCCTATATTATATTTTAAAAGTTAAAAACTATATTTATATCTTTATTAAGGCCGATTAACTAGCTAAAAATACCTTCTTTAACCGACGTAGTTAATGTATATAAAGGTCGTCGAGTACGTGAATTAAAAGAATCCGATAGTATCGGTTCTAGTATTTAACTCCTAGTTAGGGTATTACTCGTAGACGGAGGAAAATATCGTTAAATTTATTAATTAACCTCTAGGCCTTCTCGGAGGTTTTATATTTAGGTTATAAAGGTATTAATAACTCTCTTAAAAGTCGGTAAATCCGTAGATTATTAATATAAATAAATAGGTGGCTCTACCGAAATAGCTCGATTAGTTCGTCTAGGAGCTAGGGCTCTACTAGAGACTAGGCGGCGGTAGTATTTAATAATATAATTAATTAAGTAGCCTATAAGTTCTAGAACTTCGTCGGTATATACTCGGCTAGTAGCGTTAACGAAGTTAGAGATCTAGAAGGTAAATAAGATATATTTATTAATTAAATAAAGTAGATACGAAGCTAGCTTAATAATTAAAAACCGATAGTATTAATTCCTCGAAAAGAATATTAAAGAAAGAAAGCTTTATTAAGATTAAAAAAATAAATTAAAAAAGTAATAAAGACGTTTAACTTTCGTTAAGAAACCTTACTTCGATAAATAAAAACGGGGTACTCGTATATAAAGGGACTAAAAGTAAAATTATATTAAAGGCTTTAGGGATTAATATATAGGAGGAGATATAAATATTTCTTATAATAGTAACTCCCGTCCTACGGAAGGCTTCGGTATAAGGGTAATTATATTTATATAAGATATAGGAGAAGGTTTTATTCTACTCTAGTCTCGTCTATTAACGAAGGCGTTAATAAATAACGGAAGTTTTAATAGAGGAGCTCTTAATAGATTATTCGATAATTAATTAATATCGAATAAAGCCGTTACTACTATATTATAATATAGTAATATATTATTAATATAAATAGTAAAAGAGTTATTATTATTAAATACTAGGCCTGCGTATTTATAGTATTTACGCTAGTTATATATAGTCTAGTATACTAAGTAGTAGGAATCTACTAGTAAACCGTAATAAAAAGGCGCGTTTACGAATATATTTTATAAAATTTAAAATACTTCCGTAGCGCCGTTTATTTATTTTAACGGATTTATTTTTTTATCTACTTTACTACCCTTAAATAAGTTAATAAACGGCGTAGTTATATTAGAATAACTATAGATAAACCGTTTATAGAAATTAACGAAGTCTAAAAAGATTTATACCTCCCGATATATTTTTAGTTAAGGTTATTTCTTAATAATCTTAATATATTCTAGGTTTATAGTTACTTTATTAATAAATATAATAAAATCTAAAAACTCGACCGTTTCGGTATTAAATTAATATTTCTTAAAATTAATAAATAACTAGAACTAGTATAATCGTTTAAATATTTATTTAATATACTATTAATATTCCGCCGGATAAGTATTATAAATTAAGATATTATCTAGATATACTATATACGTTATATCTACTAAATTTATAAACGTATAGTTAATATAAATTTAAAATATCGCCGGTATATTAACGAGCCTAAAAGGTATAACTAAATATTCGAAGTAATTATAACGAGTTCGGAAAATAGTTTTCTATTTATTACCTTCTTTAATCCGGGTCCTATAATAAGTATCCTTAAAGTCTAACTTTATAAAGATTTTAGAACTATATAAATAGTTTAATATCTCGGTAATTAAAGATAACGGGTGTCGATTTTTAATAATTATTATATTTAAATCTTAATAATCTACGTAAAAACGTAGCCTATTATTCTTTTTAAATATAAAAAAAATAGGTATTTTAACTAAAGAGGTTATATAACGAATCTAGCTTTTATAAAATAAAGATTCTAAATAACGTCGTAACTCCGATAATTTAATTTAAAATAAATTATAAAAACGCCTATAGGGCGGTTCTTTATTAATTTTTATTTTAATAATATAATCCCCCTATTTAAAAATAAATAGGGTACTCGTCTTTTTATTAAAAAAAATATTATAAAACTTTATAAATTCTTTAGGAATCTTTAGGTTAAAAAGTTCTTCCTATTTACTTTATATTACTATAATATATATAACCGCGAATATATTCGGTTTATTTTTAAAACTACTAGTGAATTTAGCCGGTTCCTTAATTTATAAATTACTAGAATTAATTTTGAACCGCTATTAGTCCGCCTTAGAATTAATTAATATCTTTAATTAATATAATTTAAATATACCTAGAATAATATCTAAATTTTTAAAGTTTATAATATAGAATAAAATACTATATTTACGCCTTTAACTTTAATTATCGACTATTTAATAATTTAATTAATACGCGTTATAGTAATATATACTTTGCCCGTTAATTACTTTAGTTAGTAGTAAGGTAGTATTATAAAATTCTAAATTATTTTTAATAACGAATCGTTATAGAATTAAATTAATCTACGTCTTAGAGTTAATTAAGGTAATAAACTACCTAACTTTATTCTAAAGAGTAATCTAACCTTTAGAAAGAATAAAAGAGTATATTTCTATTAATCGTTTTTCTTACCCTTCTTCCGAGGCGTAAATTAGGTTTAATTATTTTTTATTAATACCGCGCCGATATTTATAACTAGTTTATTTATATTAAGATATTTAGGCTTAATATAACCTTCTACTCTATAATAATAATAAATAATTTTATCGTATAAAGAATTAACGGTATTAGTTTTATACTTATTACTTTTCTTTTTTAAATATACCTATTTAATACTATCGCCGGTATTAGGCTTAATAATTCGGTCTATTATAAATTTTCCTTTATTAGGGTTTTTTAACTAGGAACCCGAATTAGAATTAAAATTACTTATTAATTATATATACTTTAAATTCTTTTTTTATATAATAACCTAAATAAGAATTTCTTCCCTTTAAATAAATATATTACTAGTATTAAGGATCTTATTTTTAAACTTAAATTTAAATTTAATTAAAAAGAAATTTACTTTATACTTTTCTAAAAACGGGGGTAACTATATCGGCAAGTCCGGAAACCCCGATTTTTGCGCATTTTGTACCGAAATTGTACAAAATACTGGAAATGCGTATCTGCTCATGTCCCGCATTCTAAGCACATTATGCACCGATTAAGCAGCGATATTGTACCGATTTTGTAACTTTTTTTTTTTTTTTTTGAACTTTGACTTTTTATAGTATCTAGACCAGGGCCCCTATATAGGAATATAAATATCTTACTAAATCTATTTTTAGTCTAGATTCCGAATTTTTAATTAGATTTTTACTAGCGTTGCCCTATAGGGCTATAAAGCTATTTCTAGGATTAAGTTTAGCGCTCCCGCGCAGACCTTAACTCTAACTTAAAAATCTTGGCGCCAAGATTTGCCAAGGCTGCAAAATGCGCATTTTGCACCGATTAAGCAGCGATTTTGCAGAACTGTTTTTCCGGACTTGCCGATATAGGTCTTTATTTCTTTAAAATAAACTTTAAATAACGATACCTTTTAATAAGACTATTATTTAACTTCCTCCTATTTTTCGTAAATAAAGAGACGGCGGTTAACTAAATCCGTTATTAAATTAAAAAGAAACTTTTTAAAAAAGCTAAACGTAATATTAGTTAAATTATATAAATCGTAGTACCTATATTATTACGTTAAAGAGTTATTTTCTAACGAGTCTATATAATATATAATTCTTAAATAGTCGGTAGTAAAATATTTAAAACTAATTAAAAATTTAATATTCACGTCGCGGAATTAATATAAATATTTACCTTCGCTTATACTTTTATAAAAACGTATTTTATTAAGGCGTAGTATTTTCGCCCTAATAAAAATATCTTTATTAAATATAATTAAACTTATTATTATTCCTCTAGTAAACGTAATAATTAGGGGACCTCTATTATAAATAATAAATTTTATTAATACTCCGCTAGCGGGTATAGAAATAGTAGGATTATATAATTTTAAATTTTAAATTTATAATACCCCTAATTTTTATTATTATTTAAGGCGACGGTTTTCTTCTTTAATAACTTTAAATTATATATTTAAAACCTCTTCGAGGGTAGTAATATCTTCGAATTTATTATTATTTTTATAACGGGGGTCGTCGGAGGGGGCTTAATTAATATTATTATTATTAAATTCTTCTAGACGTCCCGAGGTTAAACCCGATATTATAATAATAATAAATCTTTTCTTTAAAAAGATTTAAAAAATTAGAATTATAATACCTAAAGCCGCTAGCGTAGAGCTAGCGGCTTAATAATAATATAAAAAATATAAAATAATTACGGGGTTCAGTACTAGGTAGTTTTTAAATCCTAGATTTAATAATAAAACTAATCTCTAAAGATTCTAATAAAATGAGGGAATATTAATTTAATATAAAATTACTAAAAGTTAAAACCCCGCGATACTAAGGCTAGAACCCCGTATCGATAAATAATGATATTATAGAGGTAGCGGGGCGTAGGCGTATATAATATACTAACGCCTTTAACGAGGCGTAAGTATATATAATATACTACTATTTTACAATTTAACTCCTAGCGATAGAGGTACTTCTATCGTAATATATTAAAATATTAATAATATCGGGTCTTTAATAAGTCTGTAGAAGTATAGACGCCTTATACTTATTATTATTATCGATAATACGGAATAATATCGCGGCGGCGGTAAAGGAGGGTATAAAGACGACGGTAAAGAAAAATAATAAAAATAGACTACTACACTAAGATTAATATATAAATATTTTTAGGGGCTTTAATTTTACCTATTATAGTATATAATAGTTAACTATATTTATTCAGTATAGTTCCATACAATTTACTAGTAAAACGGGTGTGTTTGGTATGGATCGACATTGCCAAGAGGTCGCAACACTTTTGCAATTACTAAATGGCCTAGTTCAAGGGACGGACCGCTGCCGAAGCCCCCCGCCACCAAATCCCACCCTACTGTAATTCACCTCGAAAGCAGTTTCCGTCCTTGTATTGAAATCCAACGTCTTTTTCTTATGTAAATCGCCTCTTCTTTTCTACACACTCACTCGTCTTGGTTACTATTCTGTACCTCTTACTCGAGATCAGATTGCCGAAATACCTCTGATTCTTATCGAGTCCTTGAATTCAAACATAACGACTCACCCCCTCTGTTTCCCTTCATTGCAGCAAGCTTTTGGCGAACGAGCGTGACAACCCCAGAATGCCCCTAGATGAGAATGGAACTAAGTGGTCATGGTAAACTTTCTCGCCTTAAACATCGTGTAGTCCCAGCTCTGGCAGTCGTCTTCATATCCGGTCGTCGGTTAGCTGACGATTTTCTCCAGCGAAGGATGCATCCGTGGCCACCGCTCAACAGATTGCAATCATTGGGACAGGTTTATGATGCGCGTAAAAGGGCCTGGCCGGCCTTTGCGGGAATGCCCTCATGGGAAGGGGTCCTGCGGCTGTAATGCAGAGCTGTGGATGATGGCGAAAGTCAAAAATGGTTGCTAGCCACTTCAGTAGACTCACAGCAGGTTTTCAAGACTGACCCGAAACCATAGGAAATGATTGTAGGTGTGAACAGCTGTATAAAAAAGGAAGCGACGAACCACAGCACAATGGGTCCGTCAACCAACAGCCTCCCATGTCTCCGCCAGTACCCCAGCTTGGGCAAGGGAATTCAGTTCCTTCAAATTCGTATCGAATACCTTGGGAGCCGGGACAGCTCATGACGTACCAACATCAGCAAAACATTAATAGTCTAGCCACGCCTCCGACGATGAACGCCTATTCAATGAAACCAGAACATCTTTGGCCGGAGCCAGTGATGAACGGCTTCATCGCCCAAGCTCCGCAGGCTTCAATATTGCCACAGCAATCTTCTCCAATCCGAAGTTGTTGCAATAAAGATCGGCAGGCTCCCGATCATTACCCCGGACACCATAGCCAACCATGCGCCAGTAATCTCGGTTGCGAAGACACAACGTCGGTCTACCAAGGCCACGGTACTATTTATGGTACACCTTGGTCTCCAAATATGACAACAAGCGCTCATGTACAGGATATTGCTATCTCTCGACACGACCAGATGGCCTACAAATCGAATCCCCCTTATTTCGACAATAGCAATCCCTTTTCATCGTACCCACAGCGACCACTTGAACAACATGATCTAGTCCGCCAAGCGATTTCACCACGAGACGCACTGAATGGGGTTATTGGATTAGCTGCGCCTTCTGCGAACCCTAATTTGATGATGCGTGGAATGACAGACCCTAGTCTGGCCTGCATGTGCGGCCCTGGGTGTCAGTGTATAGCCTGTGCTTCTCATCCATACAACGCGGCAACTCAAATGCGAGTAGAGGAGCTCACCGACATCATGAATGAGAATGGCGACTTTACTTCAAATCAGGCAAGCCGACGGCACACTATGGATGGGAATCGATTCGGAAAGGGGCCAGATCTCCGATCTATTTCGGAACGTCTCGAAGCGCATGATACATCGTCGTCTGCGGCGCCAGAGGACTATGAAGCCATCGGCTTCGGGGGATATCACAACTTGCAGTACAACATCGGTGGTGGATGCAAGCTTGGGGTTGGACTCTGTCACTGTGGAGAAGGGTGTCAATGCCGAGGATGTATGACCCATCGTGGACACAACGGTCCTTGAACTGTAATCATGACCCCGGCAGAGGCCTGGACGAGTACAGCTTGAGCTGAAAGCTGAACCTTTTGATTTGGAGGTAAATCTTCTCCATACTTACGGCAACACGGGCACTAAACATCCAGGCAATCAAGATGTCTGCAATATTGTATGCTTCGATATGCTTGCATCGATGAGTATGTATGCTGTAGAGCTGCGCTGGATAAATGATCTATTTTGCGAAGGTGTTAAGGATGATGAATCGTGAGCAGATGTCTGGAGTGAGATCATTCTTCGGCACCAAGCATTGAAATATGGAAGATACCCTGGAATTGGCAAGGCATGTTTGGTAAAATGGCGCTCTCTTCTCAATAATATGGCTTGCAAAGCTCATTGAAAGATACAGAAGCTCTGAGAACACACGTGCTAGGTACATGCATGTATTTTCTCTATCATCTTCTCACTGCAATCCCTCAACAAAGCGATCGCTATGTTGTAGTATTGATTGAACGCTTTTAGGTTTCAAGTATAGGAATACGGATTCAATTTGGATGATATGCCACATGGTGGTAGACTTACGTGAACGGAGGTTCTTCCACTTCTCGCCTCACTTCTCCCATCAACCTCGAAACCTTCATCCATCCTTCATATCCACCAACATCAAAGCAAACAATGCATTTACCACACTTCTCTACCATCATGCGACTGCAAAATTATCTCGTCGTCTGATACATTCCAAAGGACCTTTTACGCTGTGTCATCTATGCCCACTAGGTCTCAAATCCTACGGCTTCAACCCTCGGCGCCATGAATTGGACCGGTGGTGGGCTCTCTCGCTCAAGAAATGCCAAAAACTCGCTGTCCGCCAAACAGCATCAGCACTTCGCGCTCAAGAGGGCCAGTTTACACGCACACCGATCCCCTCCAGACGTTGTCTTTGACCTAGAGCACTGTCATTCAGCGACAGTGCCTGCACCCAGCCAGTCTCGAGAGTCGAAAGCGAGACAAAAGCAGCCACAGATGCAAACGATCTTAGATGACTTCGAGAAAACCAGACCGCTTGTCAAGAAGCTACAAATGCTTCAAGACGGCCATAGCATCAACAAAAGAAAGCGATCACCCCCGGAATCAGCCAGCCCCCAGGCGAATCCCAGAGTCCAAACGGGTAACGAGATTTCACCACTCATCATCAGCTCTAGTACTTCCTCCAATCCATCCTCACTACCTTCACAACGGGCCAAAGGATCCACACGTCAGCCACGATCCGGTACTAGCCCGGACGAACCGAGCAAAACCAGCATTGGAACGAAACGACGCAGACTACTACAGATGCGTGACTGGGTGGGAATCGAGAGAAAGGCTTCTGAGCCGGTGCACATGGAGTTCGCCGATCCACAAGATAGAGATATGATTGGAAGGCGGCGCAAGGTCAACTACAAGCATCCAGTTGCTTACCAACAGCAACTAAAGAGGATTACCAAGCTAGACCGGCATAATCTGCTACCTGGCACTACAAGACTCTCGTCAAACGCTGAGGATGTGAGCATCAGAATCGGGTCTGCTGTCGACAAGAGCGTCAAGAGCTATGACGAGAGAGGCTTGAACAACAACGAACCGGCAAGGCCCCCAGGATTCGCTTCTCCAGACCAATACTTCGGTGTTGCGGGCAGGACTTATAGGGGTATTGAGGGTGGTGCAGTCGACAGAAGTACACAGGCGCCGGCGGAAAGAGTCTCACTCTGCAATCCAGTGACAGAAAGTCATGTCTCTGATGAGATGCTAGACCAGCATCGTAGTGAGACATCCCAAAGTTCAAAGCCCACAGTACCTCCTGTGAAGACAAGTTCTTTGGGACGAATGTCGCTTGCCGACAATGGCCACCGTGACGTCTACAAGCCTTCTGCTTTCATGGACGATTCTTCTCCATCACCTATGTATCCTACACAATCCTGGAATGAAGCTGAAGTCTATCAGTATCGTGACGCTACAGGCAAATTTAGAGACTACATAGAGGACCACCCCTCACTGGACGGCTCAGAGTGGAATCTACCGGACCCGAATGGACAGGTCTTTGAAGAGCCTCGAATGAGACTAGTCATACCAGATACACCGCGATCCTGTGCGCGGCTTTCACAAGCCAGAGGTAGCAGTTCTATGGCTCAAGACTTCCCCGTCCCTGCTCTGCATACATCCGTCGCTGTCCAAGAGACGCCGTCTTGCTCAGGCGGCCAGCGAGCTGATTCTTCAAGTGGACGACACGAAGCTAGTGATCCATCAATCGAGTCCCTCGTTATTGTCACACCTTCTTTGCTCATGGCGAGCTCCCAGCTCAAGACCGAGTTTCATAGGCATGGATATGGCAACGGAACACATCTGAGGGCAAGTAAGGACCTCTCTCACTCGTTGTATTTGTCTCGAGAGCGGTATAACCACCGTGCTTTAAATACAGAGATTCCGCCGGCTCTTAGCAGGGACAAGGGATCTCCGGCTGTGGCTCCAATGAAAGCTGTACACCAGGAACCGTCCCAAACGGCCCCTGAAGAAGAAGAAGAAGTCTGGAAGAATTTGGTGGCACCACCAGACGCGATAGAAGCTGCAAGGCCGTCGAGAGCACCGCTAAGAACGATCAATACCTCAAAAGAGACGCTCCCAGAACCTCCACCGAATACCACAGCTTTGCCGCCCATCCCAAAAGAGAAAGAGCCTCCCAGAGATGTCGAAGAGGAGGAAAAGATATGGCAAAACTTCATCTTCAGCGACCAAGACGAACAAAACGAATGGACCATCGAGGAGCCTAAACCTCGGACAAAATCTTTGCACGAGTATAACCCATCTCGCACTCAACCCTCCATGATAGCCGAAGTCGACACCAGTCCCATCAAGCAGAACCCGCACCTGTTGGAGGAAGGTCCGTTCGAATCTCTTAACGGCTCTGCGAGTTCCTATCACCGCCTCAAACAGCGTCATCAAGCCAGTGAATTTTTGAGGGGCATTTTCACAGATGCCAGTCCCTCGGATATTTCGGAGCAAACAACAGTTGAACTTGATCCCTTGCAAGACTTCGAGTCAATCTTGGCAGAGGCTCCAGAAACGCTCATGGACTTTGATAGCTTTGCTCAGCCACCACTGTGCCAGAGTCGCACCTTTCCTACTTCGTCTCTTGCAGGACAAGCTTCCAATGTCTCTATACAAGGATCCTCCTTGCCTGTCAATGTTTCGTCCGACGAGCTACACTGGTCTCCTACCCGCGCTCCTCCGAGTCTGGCAAGACCAAAGGGGATAAAGGTGATCTTCACACCGCCGAAGCGGTATATTGGCGAACGAGCAGAGGAACCACCTAAGCATATACATATCGGTGGCAGGGTGCTTCGGAATGGGAAGAGGGTGAGTGGGACCGGAGAGAAGCAGAGCGGGAGGGAGAAAAGGAAAAGAAGGGTGGGAAAGCAACAGAAACATGTTGAGCACGAGGTCGACGGAGACGAGATAGTAGATGATTGACGTCGAGCAAGAAAGCGGTATCAGAGATCTATGTTTTATTCTGGAGGAGTGTCTTGGGTGCGAAACTCGATGGCGATATAGCTGCTTTTTCTTCTGTCATTTGCTGTATTTGCTCTTACATATCGGTGAAGTGGGCTCTGGAATTCCTGCATGTTAATGAGACAAATCGTCGACACGATCTGCGTTTCGAAAAGGGCGGGCATACCTCTACAAAATTGCAAACCCTAGGGAGTATGCCAATTTTCGGGAACTCGCGATCGCCAAAACAGTGCATCATGAATATTGTAACTTTTTTCTAGTAGGTGCAAGCATGTGCAAGCACTGTTCTGGACTTCGAGTGCCCTGTCAGCATCAAAAGCCTCAACACCCCTGCAACTCCCCAATATCCGGATACCTCAAATCCGCCTCTCGCTCTATAAATTCCATCCACCTTCTCAAAAACACACTCCCCTTCCCCACCGTCTCCCCATCCCCAATAACGCACAAATGCCTTTTCGGCCTTGTCATCGCAACATTCAACCTCCTCTTCTCCCCCAAAAACCCCACCTCGCCATCACTATTACTCCGCACCAAACTCACAACCACGGCCTCTTTTTCTCGCCCTTGGAATCCGTCGACGCTGCCGAGTTCGATGCCTGGGTAGAGGTCTTTGAGAGAGAGATCGTGGGAGAGGTAGGAGAGTTGTGCGTTATAGGGCGTTACTACTGCTATGTCCTCTGCGTGGACGCCGGCGGCGACCAGCTTGGAGACGTGCTTCTTGACGAGGAGGGCTTCGCTTGGGTTGCTTTTGCTGTCGTTCAATAAGCTGCCTTTGCTGGGGGGTTTTCCGTCTGCAGGAGGATCGCTGTAGGAGTCTGCGGCTTCGGGGAAGTCGCCACCTTGGGTGTCGTAGAACACGAGTGGCTCTATGGTGTCGTCTGTCTCTTCGACTGGGTAGGGTAGGGTCATGAGCAAGCTGTTCGCTACGCTTGGCGCGGCGAGGAGAGCGGATTCGTACATTTCGTCCGAGGGGAAACGCATTATCTTCTCGTGCATGCGGTATTGGGTTGTTAGCATACGCTTTATGCTGGGCCCATGGAGGGTAAGGAGGCGGTCAAAAAGAGTTGTTTCGAGGCTTGATGGCGCTTTGGAGTCGGTCGTGTCTTTTTCAGCCTTCGGCTTGGAAGCCGTTGATTTGATGGTAGGAGGGAGTTGTAAATGATCGCCTGCGAGAACTACCTTTGTGGCGGAGAGGAGGGGAATCCAGCATTGGGCTTCCAGTGCTTGACTAGCTTCGTCAATGATTACCACATCGAATTGCTCGTTCCGAAGCTGAAAACCTCCAGCGCCATGGAGAGTTGCGAGGACAACTTTGCTTCTTCCAACAAGCGTGGCCACGCATTGCTTTTCTCGCTCTCGGTATTCTTTTCGCAGGTCTTTCATGTCAGTATAGATGGCTCTCCTCTCCCTGCCGTTGCGAGTCTTCTTTATGCTGGCTTGTTTGGCGTCCATCTCTTTGCGCACATCTTTGACTATGCTAGCCGCTTCTGATGTCTGTGTCAGGATATCGAGAGAGTGATTCAGGACAGATGGGAGCAGTCGTGCTGGATGGCCTAATCGAATGATTGGCAATTTGTGAGGTGCAAGCCGCTCTACAATGTTGTCGACAGATATATTTGATGGTCCGCATACTAGAATCCGTTGCTTGCGCTGCACCAACTGTAGGATGAGCTCTATGAGAGTGTATGTTTTGCCTGTCTGATTTGCTTTAGCTCTTGCATGTTCGACCGCTGATGGGGTTGGCTTACTCCTGGAGGACCATGTATCAAAGCAACTTCTCTCGAACCTAGAGCGAAACGTATGGCGTCCCTCTGAGAGTCATTGAGGGCCTCATCGAAGAACTCGGTTTTCTCGAAATCATGCTGGACTGGGGTGGGCGAGCCTAATCCGAACAGTATCCGAACAAGTGTGGTATGGTCTCTTTCTTCCATTTTCTTGAATCTCTCCATCGTTTGGTGCATTCTATGATACTAATCAGCATCGGAAGCCTTGCCCTCGATTCGAGATAGCGTTACCTCTTGTATGTGACATCGTTGGCCAATTTGACACTACCTAGCCACACTATAATCAGCACGTCTTCTGCAAGATCCAACCATCGCACATAAAACATGAATCTTGCAACATACTCACACCCACAACCTCCCTCCCACTCCCCCTTCCTCCCCTTTACCATCTCCCAGCGCGACCTGCAGCCCCTTAGTCTGCACCCTTACCACCACACCCTCACAGCCTCTGCTCTCCATACTGTTCTTCTCTTTCTTCCTCTCCCCGCCCTTCGGCTGCTCTCCCACCCTCACGATATCTCCCACCCTGATCCCATGCTCGCCCACCACGCCGTCGTTGCCAATAGCATGGTCTTGTTCGAGCTCGAGGACTGTTTTTCCGCCAAGGCCGGTACGCTGGGACGAGACTACGAGGTTTATGATTGCGAGACCAGCGCGTGCTAAGGTGGTGGGGACGAGTGAGGAGAGGAGGGCGGCGTTGGAGGAGGTTTCGGCAGTTTGTTCGGCGGCGAGGAGGGTGAGTTGGGTGGTGGCGAAGGTGGATGGGGATATTGGAGTAGGGGCCATGGCCAGAAGAGCCCAAAAAAGCTGTTATGTAGCGAGGTGCAACTACTATGTCGCTTGCAAGCCTTTCGACATTCATTTTGTTGACTGCCAAGACATTGTGCCGGGAAAGTCCGACGGCTCAATGAGAAGAGGGTCGTTGAGGCCCTCTAACTAAGCTCTTGGTCAAACAGGTCAAGACAAATAGCTTGTCTACAGCCTTGTAGTGGAGTATCTCACCTCAAGTTCTCTTGTCGTTGAGATATTCAGCTTTTTCGCAAAAGGTTTGGGTAAAGTATCCGTGCAGTCCCACAGTAGGTTAGATCATTCGGCCCTACTTCGGCAAACCAAATGTCGGCATGGAGCTCAAACTCGATGTACAATCATCGACCTGTTTGCTGTCACTAGGCCACTCGCAGCTGCTCGACTCTTGAGTTGGGCTTGCTTCAAGAAAACAATGTAGGAGAGTCTGAACATCTCGCGAAGATGCACGAGAGAAGAGCGAGAAACAAGACGAAGCCCAACAGGTTGAGCACTCTTCTTGAATCTAAAGAGATCGCGTAATCTCGGACAAATATCGAGAGAGCTTCTACGAGCTGCTGAGGAACATCAAGCCGCCCGAACCAGTGACGTTTGGGCCACACCCTGAGTGTGAGCCACAGGAAGTGTGACTCGTAAGTAGATTAGAGTCAGTGCCAGCAAATTTGGGTCGTGTAATGCTGGCGTGAATGATTCAAGAGACTGTTGTTAGATAAATTTTGTGCTTCATTGGGCTATTATGCATTGGTAGAAGTATGGCTAGCTTCTAAGTTGGTCTTTCGAAGAGACTTTCGTAGTTGGTGAACCTTTCTATCAAGCTGATAACCGGTGAGACATCATTGCCAAGCTCTGAAGAGTCTTGAAATGCTCGCTCGCCCGCCGTCGCGACAGCCATAAAGTACGTAGCGGTCCCCCAGATGGGACTAGCAACACCACCACGGGTTTGCATGAGAAAATCACTGGCACCTACGAAATGCTTGAGAGGGTCGATCAGACCAGTTCGATAGTCCGACTAAAGCCTCTTTTGCGGCTTTGTGCTCTAACGATCGTGTTAAGACATGTATCTACATTGGCTGGGGCCTGAGAAGCGGCTCTCTACGAGACGGATAGTGATACCAGGTGCTGCTGTATCCCCCCCTACCACGCATGGGACCACGCCGTAGGAGCTGATGAGGCCATGTTGGCCGTTCGACGCAACACGATCGAGAGATTGCTTCAATAGATCTTAGACCTGGGATAGGCACACTAATTCCACCACTAAAAAGTTGAGTCGTTTGAAAGTATCTGCACGCGCAGTCGAGCGAAGCCTGCTTGGTGATTGGTGCCGAGAGCTTGATGACTCATCGGCACTAAGACGCTAGTGCAATTGACTGCTTGTATTGCGAATACTCTCTTCTCTACGTTACAGCTCCAGGTCCCAATTGAACGAATTGAAGAGACGCGTTCAAGTGTTTCCAAATTGAGCGTCCTTTAAATGAAGCTCTAAGATCGGCATATGGGATGACCGTGTCGGCCCCGATGAGGCTCTTTCATTGGGGGTGGTGCACTCCACCGGCGATCTGGACGTGTACAATCTGCAGATCATCCCACCATCGCTATGGCGCCCACAACCATGCATATGCTACTTCCGAGCAAATACGCATACCCAGGTATACGGATATTGGAACCTGTCCATTGGTCTAGAACCGGCTTCCTCTTTGGACCGCGAAAAACAATGGGTAATGCAGGGTAGCCTAGGGATGTATTGCGATCATTCTTCAATCGAACTACGTGAGCATCCTCATTGGAGGAATCGATAAGTCTTTGTCTCGTTCTATTCAGGCAAAACCAGGCTGGACGCGGGCCCGATTACTCGTGCGTTCGCGTTGGAGGGTTCGAGACCCATCTTTGCGTGAGATAATGGTGTGGATTGGGGTAGCCGCACACTTGGCAGCCACTCCCACTTCCGGTCTTGGAATGATAGAAAGGATTACCGGGGCAATTTCGAAGGTGCTGTGCCTTATATTGCTAGGAGTCACAATCCGAGTCCTCACTTCGTATAGTTCCAAGGAGTTCAAGGATGCTTTTCAACCGCTCAAAACCGCTCACGCCTATGCTTTGAATTCTAGTAAGGCTGATGGATAGAAACCTTGACTAGCTTGCGTAGGTGACCCACGAGGACACGGAATATATAGGTGCTGGTGGGTGGGTAATCACTGGCTGGGGATATACCCGCTCTTGATTTCAAAACATGCCTGCTAATGCACATCAACCAGGGGCTTTCGCGGCCCCTGATCAACCAGTCGGATCCTAGGATACAAGGCTGAGCACTGGCGATTCTTCATTACGCTTGTCTCCGGTGCAGCCCCCCTGCTTAGTCGAAATCTTAGCGCCCAAGGGTATACCTCCATAAGGGGTCTACGCTCGGAACCGGGTAAATTCTAAGAATAGAGCTTCCGTAGCGTAAATTATAATTATTAATAACCGTTAATATTCCTTAGTTTAAAAGCGTAGTAGAATATTATAAACTAAAAAGCGATAATTTATATAAATTATAATTAAATATCGATAGTTACTTATTTATAATATTATAAAATAGTAGTATATTATATATATTTACGCCTCGTTAAAAATATTAATATATTATATATACCTACGCCCCGCTACCTTTATAATATTATTATTTATCGATACGGGGTTTTAACTTTAATATCGCGGGGTTTTAACTTTTAATAATTTTATATCGAGTTAATATTCCCTCGTTTTATTAAAATCCTTAAAGATTAATTCTATTATTAAATTTAGGATTTAAGAATTATTTAATAATAAACCCCGTAATTATTTTACGTTTTTTATATTATTATTAAATTACTAACTTTATATTAATAATTTTAGGTATTATAATTTTAATTTTTTAAATCTTTTTAAAGAAAAGACTTATTATTATTATAATATCGGGTTTAACCTCGGGACGTCTAGAAGAATTTAATAATAATAATATTAATTAAACCCCCTTTAACGACCCCCGCTATAAAAATAATAATAAATTCAAAGATATTATTACCCCCGAAGAGACTTTAGATATATAATTTAAAATTATTAAAAAAGAAAACCGTCGCCTTAAATAATAATAAAAGTTAAAGGTATTATAAATTTAAAATTTAAAATTATATAATTCTATTATTTTTATACCTACTAGCGGAGTATTAATAAAATCTACTATTTATAATAGAGGTCCCCTAATTATTATACCTACTAGTAGAATAATAATAAATTTAATTATACTTAATAGAGATATTCTTATTAGGGCGAAAATACTATACTTTAATAAAATATATTTTTATAAAGGTACGAGCGAAGGTAAATATTTATACTAGTTCCGCGACGTAAATATTAAATTTTTAATTAATCCTAAATATTTTACTACTGATTATTTAAGAATTATATATTATATAAACTCGTTAGAAGGTAACTCTTTAACGTAGTAATATAAATACTATAATTTATATAGTTTAATTAATATTACGTTTAGTTTTTTTAAGAAGTTTTTTTTAAATTTAATAACGGATCTAGTTAATTATCGTCTCTTTATTTATAAAAAATATCGTTATTTAAAACTTATTTTAAAGAAATAAAAACCTAGTTACCCTCGTTTTCGGAGGAGTATAAAATAAATTTCTTTTTAACTAAATTTAAACCTAAATTTAAAAATAAAATCTTTAATATTAATAATATTTTTATTTAAAGAGAAGAAATTCTTATTTAAATTATTATATAAAAAAAGAATTTAAAGTATATATAGTTAATAAGCGGCTTTAATTCTAATTCGGGTTTTTAATTAAAAAACCCTAATAAAGGAAAATTTATAATAAACCGAATTATTAAATTTAATACCAGCGATAATATTAAATAAATATATTTAAAGGAGAAGAGTAATAAATATAAAATTAATATTATTAATTCTTTATATAATAAGATTATTTATTATTATTATAGAGTAAAAGGCTATATTAAGCCTAAATATCTTAATATAAATAAACTAGTTATAAATATCGGCGCGGTATTAATAAAAAATAATTAAGTTTAATTTACGCCTCGGAAGAAAGGTAAAAAAAACGATTAATAAAAATATACTCTTTTATTCTTTCTAAGGGTTAGATTACCCTCTAAAATAAAATTAAATAATTTATTACCTTATTTAACTCTAAAGCGTAAATTAATTTAATTTTATAATAATTTATTATTAAAAATAATTTAGAATTTTATAATACTACTTTATCGCTAGTTAAAGTAATTAACGGGTAAAGTATATATTACTATAATACGTATTAATTAAACTATTAAATAATCGATAATTAAAGTTAAAAACGTAAATATAATATTTTATTCTATACTATAAACTTTAAAGATTTAAACGTTATTCTAGATATATTTAAATTATATTAATTAAAAATATTAATTAATTTTAAGGCGGATTAATAGCGGTTTAAAATTAATTCTAGTAATTTATAAATTAAGGAACCGGCTAAATTTACTAATAATTTTAAAAATAAACCGAATATATTCGCGGTTATATATATTATAATAGCGCGAGGTAAATAGGAAAAACTTCTTAATTTAAAGATTCCTAAGGAATTTATAAAGTTTTATAATATCTTTTTTAATAAAAAGGCGAGTACCCTATTTATTTTTAAATAAAGAGATTATATTATTAAAATAAAAGTTAATAAAGAACTATTTTATAGGCCTCTTTATAATTTATCTTAAATTTATCTTAAATTAAATTATCGGAGTTATAGTATTATTTAAAATCCTTACTTTATAAAGACTAGATTCGTTATTTAATATTTTTAATTAAAATATTTATTCTTTTTATACCTAAAAAGAATAATAAACTATATCTTTATATTAATTACCGAGGTTTAAATATAGTAATTATTAAGAATCGATACCTACTATCTTTAATTACCGAGATATTAGACTATTTATATAGTTCTAAAATCTTTATAAAATTAGATTTTAAGAATACTTATTATAGGATCCGGATTAAGAAAAGTAATAAATAAAAAACTATCTTCCGAACTCGTTATAATTATTTCGAATATTTAGTTATACCTTTTAGGCTCGTTAATATTATTATAATTACTATTTACTAATATCTTAATATAAAATATATCTATAAAAGTATAAGCGACTCTGAGAATCCTAATTTACTCGGAGTACTTAGGCCCGCTCGCGAGCGCTAAAATATTTTAGATTTAATTAGGGATTCTTAGGCCCGCTCAGGCTCGCTCAGGCTCGCTTAGGGTTATTTAGGATTCTTAGACTCGCTTAGGCCCGCTCAAGGCCGCTCAGGATTATTTATTTATATGGCCATTACTACTGCTATAGATATACGCGCATATATGGCCATTGCTGCTGCCATAGATATGCGCATATATGGCCATTGCTGCTGCCATAGATACGCGCATTCATGGCTCATAGATACGCGCATACATGGCCCATAGATATGCGCATACATGGCCATTACTGCTGCTATAGATACGCGTATATATGGCCATTCTTGCCCCCATAGATGCGCGTATACCCCTATTTATGGCCTATACATACGCGTATATATGATGTTCCATGATCGCCCCTATCGACGGTAGCGAGCCCCCGGAACCACCCTTAACGCCAGCAACTTTTGATTCCCGGATTCAATCGATTCGCGCGAAATCTACGCGGGGGTGACGCCCGGGCTATGCGACACCGGATATATAGCGACGTTTTGCCAGGTGCAGTTATACGGTGCGACAGCGACGGGACCTTGGCCATAAATAGGGGTCTTGGCCATGAATGGAATGCGCTATGGCCATAAATGGAATAGGGCCATGGCCATGAGTAGAATACGCCATAGCCATGAATGGAATGCGCCATGGCCATGAATGGAATGCGCCATGGCCATGAATGGAATAGGGCTATGGCCATAGGTGGGGCCATATATGGGGGCTATATTAGTGGCGCATTCTAAATTTAGGGATTCTCACGGGCTAAAAATATTCTCAGGAGCGCTTATATCGCTTTAGAGTTAAGATATAGTATTACTCTACTTAAACTAGCTTAACCGGCTTACGAGCGCTTATAGCGCTTAAAGCCTACTCTATACTTTTATAAATATAGTAGTTTATTCGTACCGATAAATAGTTTAAATAATATATAATATATTAAGATTGAATTTTAATTACTATTTTATTTCGTTAATACTATAATTCTTATATATTTTATTTCGTTAATACTATATTTTTACTATTTAATAATAACGATATAATCGAATTCTATTTATAAATAAAAAGAGACTAGTTACTAGCCCTTAAAATATTAATTATAAAATACTAAATCCTTTATTAATATCTCGAAGATATAATTATTATCTATATTATTATTTCTTTATATAAATCGAATTATTTTATAAAATTATAAACTAACTATAATATATCCTTATATTTATTACTAGTTATAATATTAGTATTAATTCTTTAATTATTAATATTTTATAATAATGAATAAAGCGAGCCGCTTCGTTTTCGTCTTAATCTTTATATATAATAACGGTACTTTTTTATACTAGTTATACCTACCCTAAATTTTAATAATCGAGTTATTATACTAGACTTTTATAATTATATAAATTAGTTTATAAATATATTTTATAAATCTAAAGAAATATCTATACCCTAGTTATAAAGAGTATTTTATATTTCGGCCGTAAATATAAAAAACGATTTATATTAAATTAAAGCGTCGCCGCCGTTTATATTATATATTATTATTTTCGTTTATATAAAAAATCCTTACCTTTTCTTAAAGATCTCGGTCTAACTATAATTAATTATTAGGAAAATTAAATCGCGCCGGAATTATAAAATTAAAAACGGAGTTTACTTTTCTTATAATTTAAAACCTATATTTATTTAAAAGCGGAGAAGCGGTATTTACTTTATTAAAAATTATAACGAAATTAATAAGTTTTCCCCGCGTTAAAATAAGAACCCTAAAAATTTCTTTTTAATCCTTTACTTCTTACCTTTTACTTCGTTATCTCTAATTTACGTAATCGAGGTTTAAATCTTTAATACTATATAAATAAACTTTCGAACTATATATTAATAGAAAATCTTTATAAATATATATAATTTATTCTATTTTCTCTACCTATAAGTTATACGGAGGTAAAAAAACCGTTTTTATTAAACTTTACTATCTCTTTAATATTTTAATTATTTATATTTTCGAAAAAATATTTCGAGTAGTATAGTAAAAATATTAATAGATTAATTTAAGAAGTAGTTCTTTTTATTATCGACTAGTATAATCCTCTATTAAATATATTAAAAAGTAGCGAGTTATTTATAAAAAAAAACGTTCTACTTTTATTAATATTTAAAAAGAAGAAAATTTCGTAGAAGAAAACTTTTTTATATTTCCGATTTCCTAGATATACCCTCCTTTAATTACGGAAATATTAACGGCTTTCGTTAAAAATATTAAATATTATACCGATTCGGTATATTTTAATAATTAGAAAGAAAGAAATAAAAAGATTTTAAATTCTTAACTACCTCGTTTTTAGAGAAAGATTAAAGACCGGATTTTAATTACTCTTATTTATTCTATTCTAGTTATATTCTTTTCTTTAGTTTTTAATCTAGTTAAATCTATAATTTAATTAACTCCGAGAAAATTAATACTTTAATTTCTCTTATAAGAATTAATTTTTATTATAAACGATATTATATAAAAGATTCTTTTTAATTAGACCGAGAATATAATTAATAATAATAGAGGTTAATCTAACTCCTTAAGATAAGACTAAAAAGATTTTAATAAATTTTAAAAAAAATTAATTTACTTTATTTAATTCTTAATCTTAATAGGAATAAGAAATCGTAGGTTAATTATAAATACCGCCTCCGCTAATAGAGATCGATTTAAATTTATATAATATTATAATCTAGGCTATACGATCTACTATATTAAATATTATTAAAGTTATTTTATAAAATTAGGGTTAAGCTTTTAGAGAATTTTTAAAATTTATTAAATCGTAAAAACTAGCTAGTAAAAACGGGTATTTTTAATAAATATAGTAATAGGCTAGATATTTTTATATTAACGAATTAAATTTCTTTTATCTAGATTACCTAGAGTTATAAAACGCCGGTAATATTATTTCTAATTTTAAAAAATTAATATTTAGAGAGGTCTATACCTTCTATAATAAAGTTTAGGATTTCGTTATAATAAAAGATAAAAATATAATAAAAAGGAATCTAAATAATTACTTCTATAGTATTATTATAAATTAATAATTTAAAATCCTTTCCTAAAATAAAAAAGATATAATAATATAACTACCGAATAATTTATAGCGCTAAATTACTAGATTATAAAATTATTTTAAAATTATAATATTTATAACTCTAGAAGAATTTAGTCGTTAATTATATATATCGAAAGATACGGCCGAATGAAATAATCTATTTATCTACGTCTAGAATATAACTAAATATACTATTTAAACCGGTATTACCGAAGAATATACGTAGGTTATATAAATATAGAATTACTTTAATATTAATTTCTAGGTTATTATCCCTTCTTTAATAAATAATACTTCGATTAAATAATTTATCGAATAATTTAAAAGTAGAAAAGAGATATAATATAAAATATAAACTTAAAAAAATAAAAAAAGTTATAAAAATTATCGAAAAAAAATTAGAGAGTAAGAAAAGAATCGCGATATAAAAAAGAATAAATAATTATTTAAAGATAAATAGTCGTTATAACGGTAAAATAAATATTATAATTTAATACTTTATCGGCCTTAATAGTAGTATCGACTTTTTTAATCTTAAGATTTTTAAATACCTTAAGGTCCTTAATTTTAAAGTTTTTAAAAATAAAGACTATTTATTATAAAACCGAATCTTTATAATTCTCGTTCTTTTTTATATTAATAGATAATTAAACCTTCTTTCCTTTATATTAACCCTTATAATTAACCGGTTTATTTTTAAAATTAATAGACTATACTTTAAATATAATAATAATAATGATTATAATAAATTTAAAAACCTCCCCCGTAAAAACTTTTAAAAAACGTTTTATTATTATTATTAAAATAATTATTTATAATTACCGCCGGAAATACTTAATTTAATTAAAATCTATTTATTAAAAATCGGGGTTATAGGAATTAAAGTTATAATAACTAAAATTATAAAAACTATAAAATATATTTATATTACCCGCCGAGACTATATAATACTTTTAGTAATTAAGTATAGATATAATTTATTTACTTTAATAAATTATATAATAATTTTAATAACGAGAATACGAATTATAGTATCTCTTTTAAATTTATTAATAACTATTTCGACTCTCCTAAAGCTCCGCCGATAGATTATTATAATTATTATATAAATATCGATAAAAGTTATTATAATACTAAGAAGAGTATTATAAACGAAGAATAAAATATTAATAAAGATATTAATATTAGGTTCGTTTTAATTATATATTATATTTTTATAAAGAAAATAGGTTAACGTCCCGTTTATAAAAATTATAAATTTAATTTCTTATTAAATAATTTACTATATATATACTTGAAAGAAAGGAAATATATATACTCGATTAATATCTAAAAGGTAATTAATCCTACCTTTATAAAATTTAAAAATACCGAGTTAAATATTACTCCGAAGATTTTAATCTTAAAGATTATAATAATATTAAAATTAATAGCTCCTAAATCTTCTCCTCGATAAAAAAGTAAATTAATAATCGAATTTACTACTCCGTCTTTACTAATTAACGGGATAATATTTCGTATATAATATTATTTTACCGGCTAAATAGGCCTTATTTTAAATATTATTTAAAAATTAAAATATTTTAATATTAGGTATCCGATAAATATAATCGATAAAGTATTTATTATATAACGAATCCCCGGTCTTTAGTTATAGATTTATAATAAAATTATTACCTTAAAAAGTATCGGCTCGAACCGTTATTTAATTATAAAATAAATTTTAATTATATTCTATATAGACGGAAAAACGAAAGATAATATAAAAATAATAATTAAAATTATTAGAAACTTCTATATTATCGATAATTTTAAAGTTAATATATTTATCGGTATAAATATCCTAGGTTAAGAGAAGACTATTATAAACCTCCCTAATAATTAAATAATTTTAGGTAGTTATAAAGATATTACGATCCCTATTTAATTTATAACTAAGAATAATATAAGGATCCGATATATTATATAATTAAAGCGCCGCTAAATAATTCTAGTATAAATTATATTAACGGTAATAATCTCGTTAAAAGGGAAATTAAAATTACCGGATTAAAACTTCTTATTTAAACTATAAATAAAAGAAGTTTATATTTATCTTATAAATTTAATAATTAATTTTATTAATATTTATAACGAGGGGAATATACCTTTTATTATTCCTCGCCGTTAATAAATAAAATTAGTTATAGAATATAAAGTAAAAAAAATATACTTTATTAATTTAAATAATTATTCCTTTACGGCGAAAACTTATAAAAATAATATAATATAATTATATTTTATTAATCTTTATAATCCGAGGTTAATTTTAAGGCCTAAGGTCGATCCTTTTATAAAAATAAAATTATTAAATAAAATTATAATTTATAGTAATAACTTTAATATTACCGCGATTAAAGAGATTATAGAGTAATACCCTCGTATTTAAGAAAATATAGGAGATATAATTAACCTACCCGAATCCGAGTAATTATCGATTTTATTTATTATAGACTAGTAATTATTTAATATAAAATTTAGTTATAAAATCTATTTATTAAACCCCGATATAAAAGTTTTAATAAACGAGAAATTCGATAAAATATATTAATAAAGGAAAATATTATAATTTATTAAACCTTCTTTATTCGTTTTCTTTATTTTCGTTATATAACGGACGGTATATAAAAGCCCTAAGAAAATACCGATATAAAAGGGTAGAATTATAATCGATATTTATAATCTAAATAAAATTATTATTTTTAATAACTACCCTCTTCCGCTTTAAAGCGATATTATTTCGTTAATATAAGAATATACTTATATAAATATTATTAATTATAATAAATAATTCTATCTCTTCTTAGTTAAGAGAGATAATCGTTATAAGTTTATAATAATTTCTTACCGTAGTTCGGAGTATTATAATATCGTAGTAATAAAATAAAAAGAGTTAATTATATATATTTAATATAAAATAAATACTTTTCTTCGCCCGTATAAAGTATTCGCGAGATATTATATTAATAATATTATAATTTTCTTACGGTCTTATTCCGAGTATATCGAATATTTTATAATTATTTTCGCTTTATTTATAGGCCTTAAGATTTTATTTAAATTTAAAAAATCCTTTTTAATTTACCCCTCCGTTATATTTCTAGGCTAGAAAATAAATAAATTAAATTTAACTACTACTAAAGAAAAAATTATAATAATTAAGGAACTTCGTTTTTTAGATATATTATAGGCTTTAGAAATATATATTAAAATAATAAATTAATTATAAAATAATATTAGATACTTCGCTTAAATTATTAAACTATTTTAATACTAGAAAACCTAGTTTTTAAAAAGCTCGCCGTCTTAAAATAAGAATATATAAAAGATTTATTCTAAAAAAATTTACTTCGTATTTATAAAAAAGGAATTAATTTTTTTTAAATTATTATAAAAAATATTTACCTTTAAAATTTATTTATATTATCGGGATCTAGCTCGTTAATTATATATTAATATTAATATATTAAAGTCGTACGGAATTAATATAATAATATATTATATTTAAAGAGATTCTTAGGGTAATAATTTCTTTTATATTAATATATAACTAATTCTATTCTTATCCAAATTATTTAATTCTATAGAGTCGCGCTATTAGCCTACGGAATTAGAAGTAGTAGATTTAATTTAGATATTAAAAAGATTTTATACCTATTTATATAAATCCCGATAAAAAAGGTTATTATCTTTATTAATTATTCGGTAACTATTAATATTACCCGATAAATAATATTATAGTCGTCCTTTTTTAATAGGATAAATCTACGGTTAATATAAACTTCCTAATATATATTATAATACGATCTCGATATTCGTTAATATCCGGGAAAATATTATATTATATTAAATACTTTATCTCGCCTTCTCGGTAAAAAAGAATATCTCGATATTAAAAGTCCTAGTATTTTAGATAATATCTTCGCTTTTTATTTTACTTTAATTAAAATATCTTCTAAATACCGCTTTAAATTATAAAAGACGTATTTTAAAAATAAGAAATAATTAAGGGTAATAACTTTTTTTATAAATAAAAAGAATAAATTTGAAAAGAAAGCCCTAGGGTCTACGAATAATATCGATATAATTAATACTAATATTTCTTTCCTTTTTAGAGACTTATTTATATAGTATAAAAACGAATATATTAATAAAAAACGCCTATATATCCCGAAAACGCCTATATATCCCGAAATTAATAGAATAAAATATTTTCGAACTCTTATATAATAAGCGAAATTATATAGGATTTTATAGAATATATAAAAATATCGCCGATAATTATTATATATAGTATTTAACTCGAAGATTTAAATACTATATTTTATACTATTTTTAATATTAACTTAATTAGATAAAAAGATATATATTATATAATATTTTAAAACTAATCCTAATAGAGCTAAAGATTTATTATTATATTATTATTAATTTTATTATAATACTCCCTACATTTATAAACGGATATAATTATTTAATAATTATTATTTATAAGTTCTCGAAAGTAGTTACTACGGTTTTAAGGAAAGATATATTTAACGCCGAAAAATAAATAAACGCGCTACTTCTCGCTTTTATTAACTAGGGAATTCTAAAAATAATTATTTTTAATAAAGACCCTAAATTTCTTTTAGATTTATAGAAGGTAATCTTTAAAATATTAAAAATTAAATTAATAATTTTTATTACCTACTACCCTTAGTCTAACGACTAGTCGGAATAAATAAATTAAATTATAAAAATAATATTACGATTTTATTTAATATACTACTTTAATTATTTATAAAATAAATTCGTAACTACTTTATAATTTATTATAAATAATTCTTTAAATTTAATAATAATACTTTTATTAAATAAGATTATTTATAATATAAAGTTTAATAATAGAACTTTAGTTTAAGATATAATAAAAAGAATAAATCTTATTAATATTAAGACCGTTAACTAGAAAAAGCCGTTAACGCGATTTCGTTCGCGGCGATTAATACTAAATTTCGGTATAATAATAAATATATACTTTTAATAATATAAAAAGAGGATATAATCTTTTTAAAATTATATAAAGATTATAGGATCCTAGGTTTAGAGAATTATATATTTTTAAATTAAAAAACTAGCCCGTTTAAAATTCTAAAGCGAATAAATAATTTAATTTATAAATTAAAGTTACCGCCGATAATAAATATTTACCCCGTTATTTCGGTCGCCGCCTTAGAGTTTACTCCGTTAAAAGGGGATCTATATAATTATTTTAAAAAAATCGGGTAGGTTACTATTCTCGATAATAATAATAAAAATATAAATAATTATTTTAAAATAAAACGTATATTAGATAAAAAAATAAAAAAGTTTCTAAAATAAGAAAAGAAATTAATAATATAATATTTAATTAAATAAAAGGGCTAGGGGCTCTACTAGAATATATAATATAATAAATAGGATTATAAAAACGTAGAGGGCGTAATTAACGACTATAATATAAAATTATTATAAATTATATAAATAGTTTAAGAAACGACGTTATTTTATTTATTTATTAATCTTTATTTTATTTTTACTTTATTACGCGACGATAACTTTATTATTTAGTAATAACGAATTTCTTAATAACCTCGCTATATTAATAAAGTATTTCTAATTTATTTAAATAATAATAAATCGTTTTTTTTACTCGATACAATTAATAAATATTAATATTATTATATTATTTAGTTATAGTATTTTAGGTATTAAATAATATTAATATATCTTTTCTTTTTTAATTTTAAAATTAATTATTTATTTATATTACTCGCCCCGATCGAGTATAATACGATATCTTTATTTTAATAAATTTTTAATTATAATATAATTAAATTATATTTAAGAAAAGCTTCGAAGAAGTTAGCCCCGAAAGATAATAAAATAAAAATAAAAAAAATAACGAAAATAACTAAGATTAAGTTAACTAAAGTAGCGAATAAAAATAATAATAAAAAATCCAGCGCTTCTACTTCTAAATAGAGCGATAAAATAAATAACGACTAAATTATTAAAACCGAAGTCGACGATAAAGTCGATAACGAAGAAGTTAAGGATTTATTATATAATAAACCTATATATAATATAACGGAAGCTAAAAATATTTAATTACTAGCGGGTAAATATCTTTCTTTATTATAAACCGGGCTAATTATTTAATATAATAAAATTTCTTTAAATACGCGATTTAAGAATTAGTTAAAGGTATTTAATTTAAAAAATAATCTATAACCTAAATAAATAAATAGCGGGTAACTAGTTATAATATAATTAATAAAAGATAATCGTATAAAATACGCGATTATTTTTAATTACGCGTAATTATACGGGGATAAAAGGAATTTATTATAGAAATTAAATTAATTAATTTTAATAAAAGGAGGGAAATATAACCGATATATCTTCGTAAAAAAATATAATTATTTTTTAGCGGACGAGATAACGAGAGTAAAAAAACTCTCGACGTTATCGAAATTATTAGATAAAAAGGGCCTGAGGTTAATAAAATTTATAATTTCGAAAAAGCCCTTAACGTAGGAGAAATCGATATTTAGAAAATTTAATAAAAATAATAAGAGCGACGAGAGCGAGTCCGAAATAAATAAAAAACTTTCGGTTTCGAAATAGTCTTTAAAGGAATTAATAACGAAATTATTTTTACCGAAAAAATTAATTTTAAAAATAACCTCCCTCGTAAAATCGATTAATAATAACGATTTTTAATTAGTTAATATAAAATTACCTAGTATTAAAGCGTAGGAACGTCGGAAAAAGTATATTAAAATTATATAAATATTTAAAGACCTAATTATATAATTAGAAGAGTTAAATAAAGCTAAAGAAATATTTAAAATAAAAGTCGCTACCGAAACTAAAATTATAAATTCTTTAAAGTAGAAAACTACGGCTATTTTATCTATACTTTTAAAGAAGTAGATAAATAGGAAAATTACGATATTTATAATTATAGAATAATAAATCGAAATCGGTAATAAAGATTTTTTAATTATATTTTAAATTATATTTTAGACTTCGATTTTCTTTATAACCGATATTTTTAAATAAGTTATTTCTTTTTTTATTATATTTAAAAGCTTTAAATAAAAAAGAGTAAAATATATAATAAAGAAATTTAAATAAAATAAAACTTTAATTAATTTAAATACGAAAAAACCCCCTTTAATATAAATAATAATAGGTATTCTCATAGTAATTAGTAGATTTAAACTAGTTATATTAACGACCGCACCGTCTTTAATAAAGAATAATTCTACGTTATTATAAATTAATAGGAACTAGATTACGGAGTTAATATATTATTAATTAGAGAGTATTACTCCTAACCTAAATACCTAATTTATTACGGATATCGAAGAGCTAGTTTTTATAATAAATAATATTTATTATATTAACTCTACTATAAATAAAAAAGGTAAAATAAAATAAGTTTTTTTATTTAATATTATAGGAGCGAACGTAACTAGTTTAAAAATAAAGCGCTCGAAGAAAATAAAACTTAATAAATAAACTAAGTCGTTAAAAATAGAAGGAGAAATTAAAGATATTTCTATATTATCGGAGGGTTTAAATAATAATATTAAAAAGGAATTTTTAGTCGAGATTATTAAAAAAGTATTCGTTAAATCCGAAATTTATATAAACGAGCTAGTAACTAGAAATAAAATCCTAACGAATAATAATACTATTTTATATAATTATATAGATTTTTTAAAAGGACTTATTATTAAAGTTAATAATAAAATAATCTAAATTTTATTAGTCCTAGAAGTCTTTTATACCGTTTTTATTTAATACCGGGACTATTTTTTAAATTAATACTAAGTCGATTACTTATTATAAAGTTTTTTTAATTCCGTAGAGATCGAAATACCTAAAGATTAATTAATTAATAATAGGTAAATTAAATTAATTAAAAAAGTTAAAAACGCAAACGATATTAAAGACTTCGCTAATAATCTTTTAACTAATATTAATATAAATATAAATATATTAATTAAGAGATATCCCGCTTTAGAATATATACGTAATCGAGAGAAATTTAAATAGTAGATAATTACTAATATTATACTAGGCGGTAAACTTATTAAAGATAATAATAAATTATATAATTAATTCGGTACTACTATAAAAACTTCCTTTAGTTATATTATAAATATAACGATATCGAAGGTTACCCTAAAAAGTATAATTATAATAATAATATATACTCCGGTAGTTAGATTTTTTAATAAAAATATTACTTTAATTTATAGGTTAATAATTAATCTCCCTTTTAATACTCTAAAATAAGAATATCGTCGCCTCGGCTAGGTATTTCTATTTTTTATATATTATATAAGGAGAGTTTAAATCGAAGAGAAAAATAATAATAATAATTATAATACTAAACTTATTTTTAATAAAACTAATTCGCTTATATATTTATATTAATAATTTATAGTTTTAAGGATATTAAACTCTTTATTTATAAAAGTAATTATTATAATTACTAGTATTTTAATATAAAATAGTAGTTTATTCGTATTAATAAATAGTTTAAATAATATATAATATACTAAAACTAAATCTTAATTATTATTTTATTTCGTTAATATTATAATTCTTACGTGTTTTATTTTATTAATACTATATTTTTACTAAATATACCGGCGATATTTAAAATTTATATTAATCGTATATTTATAAATTTAGTAGATATAATATATATAATATATTTAAATAATATCCTAATTTATAGTATTAATCCGGCGGAATATTAATAGTATATTAAATAAATATTTAAATAATTATATTAGTTCTAGCTATTTATTAACTTTAAGAAATATTAATTTAATACCGAAATAATCGAGTTTTTAAATTTTATTATATTTATTAATAAAATAGTTATAAACCCGGAATATATTAAAATTATTAAGGAATAACTTTAATTAAAAATATATCGGGAAATATAAATCTTTTTATATCGGTAAATCCGGAAACCCCGATTTTTACGTATTTTATACCGAAATTATATAAAATACTAGAAATGCGTATCTGCTCATGTCCCGTATTCTAAATATATTATATACCGATTAAGCAGCGATATTGCACCGATTTAACAACTTTTTTTTTTTTTTTTTGAACTTTGACTTTTTATAGTATCTAGACTAGGGCCCCTATATAGAAATATAAATATCTTAATAAATCTATTTTTAGCCTAGATTCCGAATTTTTAATTAGATTTTTACTAGCGTTACCCTATAGGGTTATAAAGCTATTTTTAGGATTAAGTTTAGCGCTCCCGCGTATACCTTAACTCTAACTTAAAAATCTTGGCGCTAAGATTTACCAAGGCTACAAAATACGCATTTTGTATCAATTAAACAGCGATTTTACAGAACTATTTTTCCGGACTTACCGATGTAGGTTTTATTAACTTTTATAAATAATTTATTTATAATTATTCTAGTATAATTATACTACTTATTAATCTATTTAAGAGTAGTAAAGTAAATAAGAAAATAAATCTATTAAAATAAATAGACGGCGCTATAAAAGTATTTCAAATTTTACGAGATATATTCGTAAACGCGCCTTTTCTAAATTATTATAATTTAATTAAATAATTATATATAAAGATAAATATTTCTAATTTTAACTTTAACTTTATATTATTATAATAAAATAAAGATAATTATTAATATTTTATAATATTCTAGTTACGGAAATTAAATCCTCTAGAGTAAAACTATAAGATTTATAATTAAAAATTACTCGTTATTATAATAGTAATAAAATAATAATAATACTACCTAGAAGGTAACCCCTATTATATTAAAATCTAAATTAATTATAATAATTTAAAGAGTTTTATAAAATAAAAGGAGTTAAATTTTAAATAGGCCCGCTAGGTATTTAAATTAATTATTTATAACTTTAAAATCTTTTATCGGGCTAGGAAATTAAATTTTATTAATATACCGTCGCGGTGTCTTAATTATAAGAGAGTATCGCTATTAAATACTAAATTATTATTAATATTTTAGAATAAACTTACTCTTTAGACTAATAATTAATTATCGGAAAAAGATAAAAAAGTAAAGATAGTTATAACTTCTACTTTTTAGATTATAAAGTTAAAAGTAGTAATTCTAAAACGGGATATTATAATAATATTTAAAACTATATATAATAATTCTAAAAGGCCTATTAAAATATTAATTCGGGAATTATAAATTTATAATAATTAAATAAACTCTTTTCGAACTAGAGTAAATATATTAAAAAACCGCCGTTATATAAAGAATAAAATATAGATTATAGACTCCGAGGGATTATTAAAATATAACGGTTATTTTTATATATTAAGAGATAAAGCTCTAAAGAAAGAGTTTATAAAAAAATATTATAATAATCCTTTAATAAACTACTTTAACGTTATAAAGTTATATAAATTTTTTACCCGAAATTTTTTCTAGGAGGGTAACCTAAAGTAAATTACGGATTATATTAAAATTTACGATATATATTAACGGACGAAGGCGCCGCGATATCTTTTATATAATAAATTAAATTTACTTTTTATTACTATTTAATTATAGAAGGAAATTTCTATAGATTTTATAACTAGTTTACCGCCTAGTAAATATAAAGGTATTATTTATAATATTATCTTTATCGTTATAAATCGATTTACTAAAATAGTTAAATATATATTTATAATTATTAAAATCGATACTATTTAGTTAATAAAAGTATTTTATTTTAAAATTATTTACCGCTATAATATACTTAATAGTATTATTAATAATAGAGGCTTTATTTTTACGAGCGCCTTTTAATCGGTTATATATTTTTATTCGAAAATTAAATAACGCCTAAATATTATTTTTTACTCTTAAATAAATAAAGTATTAAAATTAGGTACTAGAGTATTATTTACGTATATTTATTAATAATAAATAAATTGATTAGGCTAGATTACTACTTATAGTAGAATTCTTAATAAATAATAATTAGAGTACTATCGTCGGAACGACGCCGTTCTTCCGTATATATAGTTATTATTTTAAAATCCGTTAAGAGGTCGAGGATAACTTTAGGGAAGAAAAAGTACTAGTTATAAATAATAAAATACGATAATTATAAATTTTAAAGAATAAAGTTATGAAGCGCCTATAAAGCGCTACCGAATATTAAATTAAATAGTATAATAAAATGTATAAACTATAAAGTTATTAAGTTAGCGATTTAATTATATTAATAATAAAGAACTTAAAATAAAAATACTTAAATAAGAAATTATTTTATAAATTTATAAGGCCCTTTAAAATTATTAATAAAATAAGAGTATAAATTTACCGCCTACTACTACTTTTTATATATAAAATCTATAATATCTTTTATATATCGTTATTTAAATTATATTATCTTCGCGATTATATTAATACGGCGGAATCTTTTATATAAACCCCCGAATTTATTAATAATAATAAGTTATAGGAAATAGAAGAGGTAATTAATAAAATTAAAAATAAAAAAAATATCTAGTATAAAGTTAAATAAACTAGTTAAAGCGAAGAATATAATTAATAATTATTAGACGAAGAGTTTATTAATATTAATAAACTAATTAAAGCCTTTAAATAAACGGGTAGTAAATATAAATATATAAATATAATTTAAATAGGTTACCTAGTTATATAAGATAATAAAACGGAGTAAACGGAACCGATATTAAAAATAAATATTACTACTTTTATATTAATATTTATATAATAAACGTTCTCCTTTATATTTATAACTTTATTATATAATTTTAAGGTATAATTTAATTTAATTTATTATTAAACTATTTATATATAATAACGATAAGATATCGTATTTATAAAAATATTTTCATTTTAAATATAATTTATATAGATACCTAGAATATATTATTAAATAATATATTTAAGTAAATTTAATTAACGCCGATTTAAGAAAAAAAGAATTCGATATTATTACTATATTATACGAAAGATTTAGTTATTATCGGAATTATTAAAAGAAGATATAGTCTCCCTAGTATAATCCTTAAAGATATTATTTTCCTCGGGACTCTTTAGGTCCCGTTTATATTAACGGAAACTTTCGACTTTTTTTTCGAGAATTTTATTTATCGTTTTTAATTCCTTAATATACTAGTTCGCTACCGTTAATTAATTCTATAAGTTAGTAATTATAGTAGAGGTTTATTTATTAATTATTATTATTTTATCGTATATCTTATACTATTAAATAATTTCTTTATTTATTAAATTATATTTACGTTCTTCTTTAGGAGTCCTATTAATAATATAAATATATTAATATATAAACCTCTTTACCTTCCTTCGGAAAGGTTTAAGAATTTATTATTATTAATATATATTACTTTAGAGCTTATAGTTATAATTTATCTTTACGTAATAATCGATTCCGTAGTAATTAATATAATAAAGTATATAAGGAGGGGACGTACCTCGAATATAATTATTATTAAATTAATAGAAGTAGACCCGGTAAAAGAGTTACGAAGCGTAATAAACTACTATTATAATTAATATTATATAGTCGCGTTAATAACGGACTAGTCATATTTACTAGTATATTTATAACTAAATTATATTAATATAAATAAATTAATATTATCCGTAAATAGGAGCTATTTATAGAGTTAGAAGAAAATTATATATAACGAGAGTATTATCTATATATTAGTTATAATACTAGAACGCTATTATAGAGCTAGAGTAATAATATATAAAAAAGACTAAAGAAGTTACGAAGAGAGAAAATAAATAAACGAGCGAGTTTATTTTTATAATAAACCGTCGCGTTAAATACTTTATTATTATAATACGTCGATACGCGCCTCCGCTCCGCTACCTCGCTTTTATTAATAAATATAATTATTACTATAGTAGTTATATTATTATTAATCTCCGGGTATAATATTAGGGCTATACTACTTATATATAATACTTTATTACTAGTATTTTTATAGTATAGTAGGAGTATATAATAAGAGTAGTTACTACTATTCCGTTACTAGTACTATAGATACTATAGGAATAATCTAATATACTATATTTACTATAAATACTATAAGCGCTATAGGAACGATAGTATATACTATTTCGCTCCGTTATTATTATATATAATAGTATTATAGAGACGAAAGAAATATTATTTAATTAATTATTATTACTATATATTAGCGCTATAGAGACGACTTTATAAATATACTATTTACTTATTACTAATACTACTATATAGTAGAGATAATTTAATAGTATTACTCTTCTATTATTAATACTATATAATAATACTATAAAAAATAATTTCGTATTATTCCGCGACTAGTACTATATATTAGTATTATAGGACCGATAATATAAATTTAAAAATACTTTTCTCTTATTTCTCTTAGAGGGTTTAAAGGTTTTTTAATAAACTTTATAATTTAATTAAATATTATTTCGTAATTAATATTATAAATATTAAAGAATTAAATACGTAACCTTATATTTAAGTTACTATATAATAACGCCGTTATATTAAATAACTCTTTTCTCTTATTTCTTTTAGGGGGTTTAAAGATTTTTTAATAAATATTTTTTAATTAAAATATTTAAATATTTAAGAACTAGGGTTTAAAGAGAGAAATAATTATAAAATAATAATATATTATATACGCCTACGCCCCGTTAAAGATATTAATATATTATATATACCTACGCCCCGCTACCTTTATAATATTATTATTTATCGATATAAAATTCTAGTTTTAATATCGCGGGGTTCTAATTTTTAATAATTTTATATCGAGTTAATATTCCCCCGTTTTATTAGAATCCTTAAAGATTAATTCTATTATTAAATCTAGGATTTAAAAACTATTTAATAATAAACCCCGTAATTATTTTATATCTTTTATATTATTATTAAATTACTAGCTCTACGCTAGCGGCCTTAGATATTACAAATATCTCTATATTCGGCGTGAGATATCGACGTATTTTAGCGCCGAGAGTCGAAAGAGACCTAATTTTCCGAGTTATAATTAGATACGTAGAGGGGTTTCTAGTTCGTTTTCGGGAAAATTCTACTAGAAAGCGACCGACTTAAAACGTATAATTAAGAATAAACCTACGTCGGGAGCTGCGTGTATAGTATATCGGCGCGAGATATTTGATTTTTATATATATTTTCAGCTTTTACGCTATTAAAAATTCTGGTAGGGAACGAAATCCAGAGTGTCACGGGGTGGACTCTGGCATGAGTGTTACCAGGCTGAGCCTCGGTACTTCCATAATAGGACTAGCGCCTTGGCTGGATTCTGGCATATTAGGGCCAAATCCTCCATAGATAATCAACATCTTTCACACTACTAATATTCTTACTACTAAAGTAACCATACCTTGACACAGAGGCGATTCATAATTCAAAATCCTTAATTTTTACGGGGGATAGTACGGTTACGAGCACCCGTGACACATCCTGCGCACGCAGCGGGTACTTCCAGGGACCAAAGAGGTCATGCTCGCTCTGCTCGCGCAGCGAGCATGCAGAGCATGTGGCTTGGCACGATTTCCTTCTACTATGTAGACAGCGTGTTTCCCAGTAGATAGGAGCTTCGTGCTCAACTTCCCTTAAAACTTTCAATATCAGATACTGAATACAAGCTTGCATCTGAACTTGTCCATCCTCATCTATACTTGCACGAAGCCTGCTATCCTTTGACGCTTGACACTCCTCTCCACAAGTACCAACCTAGGTTCTATCGACGTTACACTGCGGTGTTGAGCGGAGAGCCTTAACAGATACGAAGGTCGTTTTTTTAGATTATAAGGTTTCCGGAGCAGGCGTTGCCTCCTCGCTAGCGTGAGACTATTATCTTAGTTCCGGCAGCTAGGTCTACCAGCCTATCAACAGCTACTTACTAACGTTTCAAGGTAGAACTTTTATTAAACCTTATAATGGAAAAAAACGACCTTTGTGTCCGCCCCGAAAACGATTTAGAAACCCCCCTACGTATTCGAATACCCTTCGGAAAATTAGAAATCTAACGCTTTTCGGCGCTGAGATAGATAGATATCTCGTACCGAGCGTAGGAGTTCTAAGACCTCTAAAGGTCTATTAAAGGTAGGTACCTCTCGGTATTTAATCGTAATTTAAGAAATTAAAAATTGTTAGCTTAATAATATTCTGGTGGGCTTTTTTAGCCGGGGGACGTTAGCGCGGTAATTAACCAGTTAAGAAACCTTATTTTCAGGATTTACCCGGCTCCGAGCGTAGACCTCCTGTAGAGGAATACCCATAGGCGCTAAAATTCCGATTAAGTAGGGGGTCTGCACCGGAGACAAAGCAGGCGTGAGATAATAAAAGCCCAGCCCTAAAAAGTCAGGGGGCAGCTACTGATTAGCGGGTGATAAGGTACTAGTTGCCGGGACTAAAATGTTAGTCTCACGCCAGCGAAAGGAGGCAACATTACGCGTCTCCCCCTCTTCTCCCACTTCGTTCCTGGCGCTGGTTTGCGATCTCGTATATATTCACTACATAATTATGAGCTCTCGACCTCGGGAACAGTCGTTTACAAGCAGAAGAGATGACTTCCTGAAGTCCATAGCCAACACCCATCATCGCGCACCCAGTCCTCATCGCACACCCAGTCACTACCATGAGCTGCGTCAACTGGAACCCCAAGAGGACCTTATCCAACTGGCTTCCAGGCCACCAACTCCTCGCATACAAACAAAACAATCCGACCCCGAAATCGGCGAACCCCATACAAGTTTGACAGCATCAAGTACAGGCGTAATAAGAAAAGAGATAACAACGTATGTGTGGTAGCAGTGAGCATCGTCCTTCAAAAAAGTTACTGACTGGCTGCCAGTACACGCTCATTAACAGCCCAAGCCAGTCTACTCGATCTGGATGAGCCACCTTCTCAGGCCATCCTGGATGAGCAGCTTGCCCGAAAATTGGATGCAGAATGGAACGGAAGCAGGGAAAGACAAACACAGCTCGCGTAATATCCAGATCGCGCCCATAAATGTACCATGCTAATGCTTGTCTGATCTGTAGAGACAACCCTATTACGGATACAGCCCGTCGAGTAGCAAGCCGTCAGAACAGCCGTCAGAACTCGGGCCATCTAGTCTGTGAACAGTGTGATGAATATGGTCCTGATCGAGACTATTGTAGTCCTTGCGACAGCACCTTTTGCGAAAATTGTTGGCGTGCGCAACTGCCCCACAAGAAGCAGCGCCTTGCTCTTGGGTCAATACCTCATGAAAAGAGCGATTATCATACGGCCATGAAGATCAAGACAATCTTGGAAGCTGAAACGACATCTGCGGAACAAGACATGTTGCACAAACACGACGAAGACACAACGTGGTTTGGTATTATCAGGGAAGATGCTGAGCTTCCTTTGTTCCGAGATTATGGGAGATACGCAAACATCATGACAAGTTCACTAAATGCGTCTTCGCACAATAGCTCGGAATGGACGCCTGGAGCGCGAGATCATCGATTTCCGAGTCTTGTGTCCTTTGTTGGCCAGACTGGTTAGTAAGCAAAGGGCTTATTGTGTACCCATGCTTACTCTCAAAAGGTGCGGGGAAGAGTACGATCATTAAGCTGGTAATCGAACTTAGTATTGAGAATAGAGACTGCTTTCCCACTCCTGTCGTTGGTTCCCTCGGCCTTGATGTCCCGACCTCTGGCGATGTGCATCTGTACTCAGATCCCCTGACATCTACCTCGAACAATCCGATACTGTACGCGGACTGCGAAGGACTAGAAGGTGGTGAAAGGAATCCAATCGGAGCTCGGCTGAAGCGTAAAGACAAGCCTTCCAAGGTTGGTAGGGTTGGATCTTTCGAACAGGAAGTGCAAAGAATTCACCACACGTCGGAGCGGGAGATAACCTGGGCGAACACCAACGCCAAACAAAGCCGAGAATATGCAGTCACGAACTTGTATCCTCGTCTCCTGTACACTTTTAGTGATGTGGTCGTATTCGTTCTCAAGAACCCAAGGTGAGCTCGCATGGCCCACTTACGGGCTGCAGCTTTCATGTTCACCCACACTGCTCTTTTGTACTTCCCAACCGTACCTCTCGCCTTGAAATTCGTACCAAGTTTACAACCTAATGAGCGGCTTGAAAATGTAGAGTCATGGAAAGTGTGTTCGAGAGATTGTTGGACTGGGCTGCAGCGGCGCTCGAAAAGTCCTCCAACCAACCGGTGCTTCCACACGCTATCATCGTTCTCAACGCCTCAGAGAACAATATTGACCCTGAGCTGTGGGACGTCACTACAGCTACAACACGTCATCTCGAGTCTCTGTCTCGGACTGTATTTCAGAACGCAACTTTCAAAAAGTATGCGCAATTCTGGCGCGAACGAGGCCGGCAAATAGAAACGGTCGAAGACCTGCTACATTCTTATTATCGATCCGTAAGACTAGTACGTATACCAACCAAAGGTCGACCTAATTTAATCAAGGCCCAAGTGAAGAAGCTCTATCGCAACATCGAATTAGGTTGTGATCTTGCCAGGGAAAAGAAGTCGGAGCTGAGAATGCTGCTTGACGCGGACGAACTGCAACCATACCTTCAATATGCCTTTGATCATTTTGCTCGTGATCTCGACAGCCCTTTTGATTTTGTACAGGCATCTTTCACAAACAGTCCGATTCCGCTTAATTTTGGTGGCAACATCCTGAAGCTAGCTATAAACATGATGGAGGTCTGGGAAAATGAAATAGATGGGCCAACAATTTTTTCTGAAATCAGCTACATGGTTGCTTCCTGTATCATGCTTGACTCAGCAAGATCCAAAATTAGGGGTATCCATTCTCAAGATATCTCTCATACCTCTCTGACGTATCATAGGAACGGCCCAACAAATTTTTCCGCAGTACCTCGAGCATGTCGATGCTGCTTTGGAAAATTTTTGTGGACGTCATTGGCCCTGTGAATATATCAAGCCTGGAGGCGGGGCCAGATGCGTTAACGTGCGTAGTGGTGTAAGTCCGTCCCTCACTACTCACATATGTTATGGGCTCTGAATCAAATGTTTCGATAGCATGGATCCAAGGGCCATCAGCTCAAAAATGGCAAAGTACTAGCTGCGGGAAGCTACATCTCTCCCTTCTCGTTCGAGTCCTACAAGAAAAGCTTTCAATGGGATGTATACTCTCATCTCCAAGAGCTGCTTGAGACGCTTCACTCGAAAGTCCATGAGGGTGGCGAGCTCGAGCTCGAGGCGCAAGCGGCAGCCGAGATACACAAGGACCAAGTGATGGTTCACTTCTTCAATCATTCCGTCTCGAAACGTCCCACGGGAGGACGAGCAGAAGCATTCATCAGCCACTCAACTTGCTTCTCGTGCTTGTTTGAGCCCCCCGAACATGCTCTTCCGTGTGGTCACATCCTCTGTACTTCTTGTCTTCGAGCGTACGGATACGCCCGAGGCCAGTCTGTTATAGAAATAGATGGATGTCCCTTGGAGGCACTGACTAGACCTCGCTATGGCTCCTGGAAAATCTTTCTCAAGCCCCCCGCAGCAGGCATCCGTATATTGACTCTTGACGGGTGAGTAAACCTCTGAAGCAAAGAATCTTACGTGCTAATCACCTCGAAACTTACAGTGGTGGCATTCGAGGCATTGCTGAGCTGGAGACTTTAAGGCAAATAGAGCATGCACTGGGCGGAAGATTGGCTGTGCAGTGCTTCTTTGACCTGATTGTAGGCACTAGGTTAGCTTACTTTGCGGCTCACACTATGAACTTCGAATATTGACTCAACTCTTTCCAGCACTGGAGGCTTGATCGCCTTGGGACTTGCGGCTAAGAACTGGACCGTGGAGGAGTGTACAAGACATTTCGAGGACTTGTGCAAGCAGGCTTTCACACGCCGCACTGGTGGTAACATACCGGGCGTCGGGTGGTTTGTCGACAACTACAATCACTCAAAGTATGAGACAAGACCTCTTGAAGATGCATTGACGAGTGCATTTTCGGAGAGCGAATATCTGTTCGGTGGTCCTCGTCCACACGTATCCTACGGGACCGACGTGAAAGTCGCTGTGACCGCAACTTCGGCAGCAGGATCAGCCGTTGTCTTCGCAAACTATAACCGGCTCTGTAGGGAAAAAAGTAAGTCCCCTTCGACACTTGCCCCACGACATTTCTTTCCTAGGGATCTGACTCGATTACTTTTTACAGTACCATATCACTTCCAAAGACCTGAGAGATCGCTTTTGGAGCTAAAAACGTGGGAGGCGTGAGTGTAACGGTCGTTGATGTCTGTATAGACCATGTTAATGATTCGGCAGAGCAAGAGCTACGTCAGCAGCCCCAAGGTTTTTCAAACCCATGTCTCATGGACCGTCGAAGCAAGTCTACTCAGACGGTGCAATATACCATAATAATCCAATACAAATCGCCGACAAAGAGCGAAAGCTGATCTGGCCTGATCTTGAGAAAGAGTACCCAGACATCGTCGTCTCTATTGGCACAACCTTTGGTCCATTTAAGAGTCCCGCGGATGAGAAAATTTCTTCGCCTAGGCTTGGTGTTTTTTCTCACGGTAAATCATTATACAAAATCGCCATTGACCACATGCATGCTGCTCTAGACTCAGAGAAAGCATGGCTCACCTACATGAGTGTGCTTCAACCTGTCTCCAGCCAGAGATACAGATATATACGACTCAACCCACAACTTGAGGAGGACCCTCCACGCATGGACGAGGTCAACCGCATGTTGTACTTGCAAAACATTGTTCGTGGGAGGCTGAGCTCAGATGATAGAATCCAACGAGTGGCACATCAATTGATAGCCTCAAGCTTCTATTTCGAGAAGACACAAGCTGTGGAGGTTGTAGATGACGGGTCTGTGAACTGCAAAGGTCTGGCCTTTAAAACATCTCCTTCCCTACTTTATGCTAATGACCGTTACCAGGACGTATTTTATGCCGGTTACCTCCTGATAGCACCGAAATCAGTGAGCTTGGAAAGTTCTTGAAGGATAAGCTCCACTCGGGTGACGAACTTTACTTCATAATCCAAGAACAGCACAGAGGACTGCATGCAAAGCAAGCTCTGATTACGGCGGACGTCGTCGAACACATGATCAGGTGAGCATATCACGGAATTGTTTCTGCCCAACTGACGGCGAATCTTGAATCGCACTATATCGATGAATTCTGGTCCTCAAATTTATCTTACCTCTCACATGTATGCCACAAAGATGAATGCTGACTCACGCTTTGCCGTAGAAATCGTCAATTCAAGATGCACAAAATTAAATTGGAGCTCTCGAACAAACTTGCTAGCTCCGAGATATTGCTACATCTTGGACTGGGAGGGGCGTACCCAATCAGCCGGTTCCCGAGATCTCTCTTGCAGGACGAAGAGCCAATTCACAGTCAGTCTTTTCTATTCACCTCGAATAATCATCTGCACAGTGCTAACCACTACCTCTCTTCCGCAGCAATCCGACAGCAACTTGTAGTCAACTCCAATAGGTGGGCAGGCCGAACCCCCAGCCAGCAGCTACGGCGCCAGGCCTGGACGCCTCCTGATCTAGCTCGACGTCCAAAACCCTCCAACTCAATCTCACGCTATTCAGACCCTAATTTTGTAATCGGAAATTCATCTCCTGGCGTCTTGCGAAGAATCACCAAGCGGCTTATCAACGGCCCAAGTCCTGCACCCAATCTCCCAGAAGAAAGTTCTTCGGGAAACATCATACTAAAGGATTCGACAGAGGATATACGGCAGAAGTTTGTTCAAGCTGAGGGTGATGGTTCGCAAGAAGGTGACCGGCCTTTCGGTGGCTGGATCCCCGAACTTGATAGCACGCCAATGGACGAACCAGCCGAACTTGGCGATACCGCTAAGCCGATATTTAAACTGCCAGGTTCCATTGACACTCCAGAAATGCCAGCTTCGTGGGATTACGGTCAAGGCTTTTGATTCGCAGATTGATGGGAGAATGTCAGACATGGTAAACGTATACAAGACATCACAACTGGCCACGAGAGTGTGACGTGGACGACTGTAAGTATAGGAGCAGGTGCCATGGTGCTTGAACGTGGTACGAGCATAATAATATTCCCCCCCCCCCCGAATGCAATCATCGTTTGCCACGGCTGTAGCATAGCTTTTTGATGGGCATGTGATGATCTTCAGTACAATCTACTGCCGTATGCTTTATTTGTAGCAACATTGATGGTGACTCGAAACACTAGCAACATAGATCTGCACGGTTCGGGAGAAGCCTGACCGCCTCGGGTTCTTCAAGAACCAGCGAACTCTTTCCACGAACTCTCAACATCCACTATTGCATTAGGCGAGAAGCACAGGCAAGGTTTTCCCCACCTGTATTGTTAGTAGACCAATCGCAAATCAAATAATAGAAACACTGTAGTTTCACAAGCGATGGCGCATGATGCTTCATCCTGAGTCTTTGTGACCAAGCAAACGCACTGACGAAGCATAAGAATATACCGCAAGGCCAAGGATGACGATGGATGTTCTAATGTAAAGCAGGGGACTGTGCCCTAGACAATCGTTGCGCAAACATTCAGCCGTTCCAAAACAGCCTTGACATCCTCCTAGAAGTTGTGTAACTACTCCTTTTCATGTGAAATATACATAATCCAACAAGAGTACTTTGGGGCTTGTAGCTCGGACGGGGTCTAAAATTACTCCGGCCGGGTCAGTATATCCTCAGTATATGCGCTAATATTGGGGTAGAGCTGGGGTGAAGAATATGCTCGGTATATGCACGGCGCTGATCTCGGGTCAAAATTTTTGCTCCAGGGCTATCACCCCGGGAAAGTAGCATATGCTCAGCATATACCGACCAAGCGCCTATAACGTGGGCTGTTTCGGGGCCTAGAAGGATAAGATTTTTATATTAAGGTCGAAATTTAACTAAACTTCACTATATCTAGTTTTTATACGTCTATTACGAGCCTAAAAGCCCTGAAACAACTACGTTATAGGCGCTTCGTTAGTATATACTAAGTATATGCTGAGTATATGCTTTCTATTTTAGGTAGGCTCTAAGGCCCAAGGCCCCGAGAGCCAAAGTTAAGCCAGGGTCAACGCGCATATGCGGTAAGTTCAGCCGGGGTGAGAGCCCCATATGCGTGCCTACTACATCCCGAGTACTTTGGAAGGAGACGAGCATCAACGATCGGCCCCCTTGCTTAAACGAGGCGCTCCTTCACCCGCTAAGTTTCTAGGCCAGGGCCCCCGAAACACACCCCTAAAGCAGAAGAATTAGAGTTCGTCGATCACTCTCCATTTCTCCTTTCGGGTGGCCACCCTCTCCCACCTTCACACACACCCGACAATCTACTTATTCTTCTCAACCACGACATCAGATTGGGAATTGCGGTGTCGACAACAGCAGCAGCTGCTGTATATCGTCACCGAGGTAAACATCTGGAAGCTTTGCACTACCACTGTCACTGAACAGCCAGACCTTCCGCGCTACCTAAGCCGGCGCTAGCCCATCCACCAATTTAATCAAAGAAATCTTGCGTGCAACCGACCTTTGTCAACTCCGCTTGCGCGTTACACACCCTGCATCTCGACGACAAGGGGAGGTCGGTGTCTCGAGGCATCATCTACTATAATAGATACAATCACGGTGAGCAACTTCCTTGTCATACCCAGTCGCGATCCCCGCAGCGCACAGCCCTGGCAGTGGCAGGCCTCCGCTCGACTTCCATCAGCCCAGCTTCGCTCCTTCTCTCTTTTCATCTCCCACTGCCTTAGATGGCGTCCCTAATTGCTACCAACTATTACTATCGAGATACCAGAGACTAATCGATACGCCAGATAACGCCTGTTTATCTCACCTTGTTTGCGCTCTAGCCGCTGTACTTCCAGACCTCCACCATCATGGGTTGTGGAATGAGTACAGAAGAGAAGGAGGGAAAAGAGAGGAATGAGCAGATTGAGAATCAATTGAAGCGCGACAAGCTCTCACAACGAAATGAGATCAAGATGCTCCTCCTTGGTAAGAGCTAAGCTTACGGGACCTCGCGGCTGAGGCTAATCTACAATCATAGGAGCTGGAGAGTCCGGCAAATCGACCATCCTGAAGCAGATGAAGCTCATTCACGAGGGCAGCTACTCGCGTGATGAGCGAGAGTCATTCAAGGAGATCATCTACAGTAACACAGTCCAATCGATGCGCGTCATACTAGAAGCCATGGAATCACTCGAGCTGCCACTTGACGACCAACGAACCGAATACCACGTGCAGACTATCTTCATGCAACCTGCTCAAATTGAAGGCGAGAGTCTTCCTCCGGAGGTTGGCGGAGCAATTGACGCCCTATGGAAAGATGCCGGTGTACAAGAATGCTTCAAGCGATCAAGGGAATACCAGCTGAACGACTCAGCAAGATAGTGAGTGTTTTCACAACATTGCCATCCGTTCTAGGTGCACCGAAGATGAGACTGCAGCTTATTTGCCGAGACATCACAAAGGGCCTCGGCGCAACCAATCCTGTGGGTCCATTGCGCATGCTGACCCGCATATTTAGTTACTTCGACTCCATCGGCCGCATCGCACAACCCGACTACCTCCCCAACGACCAAGATGTACTTCGATCTCGAGTCAAGACTACTGGCATCACTGAGACCACCTTCATCATCGGCGAGCTCACCTACCGTATGTTCGACGTTGGAGGCCAGAGATCTGAGCGAAAGAAATGGATACACTGCTTCGAGAACGTCACCACCATCCTCTTCCTTGTCGCCATCTCGGAATACGACCAGCTGCTCTTTGAAGATGAGACTGTTAACCGTATGCAAGAAGCCCTCACCCTATTCGACTCCATCTGCAACTCCCGGTGGTTCGTCAAGACCTCTATCATCCTGTTCTTGAACAAGATCGATAGGTTTAAGGAGAAACTTCCTGTTTCTCCTATGAAGAATTATTTCCCGGATTATGAAGGCAAGCTTAACCAAATCGGATCCAACGGTCGGCAGCATCAGCAATCTAATATTAGTGAAGGTGGATCCGATTACGCTGCTGCTTGCGACTACATCCTCAACCGCTTCGTCTCCCTCAATCAGCACGAGACCAAGCAAATCTACACGCATTTCACCTGCGCTACCGACACCACCCAGATTCGCTTCGTCATGGCAGCTGTCAACGGTACGTCTTAGCTTACTACTACATTGATGATATTTTGCTAATTACCGTCTATAGACATCATTATCCAAGAGAACCTTCGTGACTGTGGTCTGTTGTAGAATCGACCCATGCAGTGCGTGGACAAGAAGCTGAATTTTATGGAGGTCTCTTTTTCTAAAAAGTTCCTTCTCCGAAGGCTCCCCACTTCTCCCGAGGCAAGCAGACTCTTTTTCGCAAACGGTTGAGATCATGCATACGCGATTAATTACTCCTGGCACACACACACACCTACGAAGCTCCCCTGTATGTGCGAGAGCTACCTTCGCTGGCGAATCCTAGTGCTAAGACACTCCATGGCGTATGGGATCGGATGTTTGTGGCGCACTTCGAACATGCCCAGTACGGTTTTTCCAATGTGATACCAGTATACGGGAGGAGCACTGCTTCTACCCTTTTCGTTATAATCCTTCAGCATGCGGGATTGGGAAGGGGGTGAAATGTCGGTTTTAGAATGTTGCGCTTGTAATGGCAGGTATGTCTGTTATTGAAATGAAAGCAATCACAACGATTTGAGTGCTCCTACTGGTGCATCCACTCAGATCTCATCATCTTACGATGATTTTACGACCCGTCTGTTTTCCGTGTGTTGAAATCATCTCAACTGTGCATTTCTGGCGCCTCATTGCTCGTTCTTTGGTCCAAGCTTTAGTTATGGTGCTGCGGAACTTTTATTGGAGCCTACGCCCTGCACGGCCCAGACAAATTTCCGTCCACCCCTCACAACCACATGGCAGCGCCGTCACCGTCAGCGCTATTCCGAGTTATTACGCTCAGGCCCAGTGTCGCTAGAGCTCCTGAGTCCTCGATGGTGGCCATCAAGAGTTGAGAGCGGACTCGTTAGTCTCCGAAAGGCGGTCTACCACACCACCCACAGCTCTTCTTGAGCTCTACAATACATATTTAATCGACTCCAAGCGTTTCAGGCGCTTGCTACTTTCAAAACCATGGCATCAATGATCTCTTTGTTCGAGTGGTACCTCGTCGCCGAGGAGGTCAGCGTAGACTGCTTGAGCTGCGTAGAACCCACGGAGGCAGCTATAGTAGCATTGAGCCTGTGTCCTGTCCTACCATACCATACACCAAGTTCCGTGACTTCCCTTACCCCTAATACCTTACCTCCAAGACGTAAAATCGCCTTCGCTCGCGCGAGCTACTTCGCCAAGGCGAGGCTCAAGATACGCGCCAAGGTACTGTCTCCGACTGCAAGCAACAACGTTACATTTTTGCGTATATTGGCATCTTCATAGCCCAAATACAGTCTTTACAGTTCAATTACAGCATGTCCTATCCTATGACTCAATTGGGTGGTGGGGGTCAGTCCCGACTTCCTCGAATCCCCAACCATAATGTTCCATCCGGCTAACAACCACAAGCCTTCAACCACCCCGCTCACCACGATAGCGAAGCCGAATATGACCGCCTGCGCGACCTCGCCCGCCAGGAAGCTGCGAAGAGGTCGTCATGCTTCGACAAGGTGCGCCTCACCCCTTCTCCATCCCTACACAACATGCGCCCAAATCCCCTAGGAGCCTCGACTAACCACTGTCTAAGAACAGTCACGGCATGCATACGACCGCGGCGACGGGGCCGCCGCCCACGAGCTATCTGAGGAAGGAAAACGGCATGGGGCGATGATGGATCAATACAACAAGCAGGCTTCCGATTACATATTTCGGGAAAATAATGCTGTGGGGCGTGTGGATGGTGATACGATAGACCTGCATGGACAGTTTGTTGAGGAGGCGGAGCAGATGCTTGAGCAGAGGATAAGATATGCACAATCGACGAATCAGGATCATCTTCATGTGTAAGAGCCCTCGGCCCTGGCCCAGCATCGTCTTCTCTTGATCCACGCTCCAACTTTAACGCGTCTAGGATTGCAGGATTTAGACTGATATGTATGTGAGAACAGCATCGTAGGTAAAGGCAACCACTCCCCCAACCACATCCAAAAAATAAAACCCAAAGTCGAAGAAATATGCCAGGAACTAGGCCTCCAATACGCTACCGAGGCCAATGCGGGGCGCATGTATATCAGTCTCACAGGCGGACCGGCCGTAATGCCGGGCCATCTAACAAATCACCATGGAGGCGGTTATGGGCAGGGGTATGGGGGTGGAAAACCTTATCAGCAACATCAGCAGCATGGAGGCCAACATGGTGGTGGTGGTGGTGGTGTTCAGCAGGCGGGCTATGGGCAGGGAGGATATGGCCAGCAGCCGCCGTATCAAGGGCAGCAGCAGGGGTATGGACAGCAGCCACAGATGGGATATCAGCAACCGCAACAACAACAACAGGGAGGCTATCAACAAGGTGGTGGACAGCAGCAGGATCAGAATGCGCAGATTGAGGCCGAGGTTAAGAAGTATTTGCCTAAGATTCTGCGCATGTGTCAGAAGCAGTGTTGTACTGTTATGTAAGTGAGGTGGTTCGACATGAAGAGCATTGAGAACATGTGCCGCGGCGTTGGATATGAAAAATGGCGAAAATTTGTAGATAGATACCCCGGATGTGGAATATGTCATTCTCATGTCATTCTTGCTCAAGAAATTAGTACTCCCCTGAAAGGTTTACCCTTGCAACGAGCATTTTCCAGCTTCTGGCGCATGTAACTTGATACTGTCAGACTAGCCGCATGGTCAATACCGTTGTTCTATTTACTCCGACGCTGTCTCACCAATCAAAGAATCGCTGTCTCAAATCTACCCTTCAATATTCCTTCAGACACACCTCGCTATATACTCCCCTTCTCTGTCATCCAATCTCACTCTGTCATCAACCCCCACACCATCCCCACATCCCCACATCCTCACATCTCCACATACCAACCATATCCCAAACCCTCCACGCACCCAAAATGCCCACCACATCACAATCCAGCCGATCATCTCTCAAGCAGCTCCTCCACGATGCAATATCACGTCTCAAACGATTCATTCGCTCACCGACCACGAAGGAAACTCGGCGTGTCAAGCCATGTTCTAGACCGGTTATATGTACTGATCAGAGTTTTGATGAGGCGACGGGGGTTGTGATGCTGCATCGAAGCTGGTGAGAGTGGGTGTTAGGGAGGGAGGGAGGGACGGTGGTGGGGTTGAGAGAGAGGTGTGGGGGTGTGGATTTTGATGTAGGAGGTTTGGTTTGCGGGGGGAGGGGTTGATGGAGAGGAGATGTAGGCATGAGTGATGGAAAGGGGGGTTTTGGTGTGGTGGTTGAGGTTGAGGTTGAGCTTTATGCATGGGAAGGGATTGAAAGCCTGTGATGGGACGCGGAAGTGCGCGGTATGGAGGAATGTTGGATGTCTGATGTGGTGATTTGCGTGGTGAGGTGCTCACTTCTAGGCGTTGATTCTCTTCTCGTAGTTGTGTGTTCTCGGTGCTTGGGCGCGGAAGACGATAGAAGTAGGGCATGTTGCGCTCTTGTGATGGCAAAATAATGTTCTTGGAGCGCGGAATAGGGCGAAGGAAGGGGACAAGGCCCTCAAGTTTGGCGTTCTGATTGAACCGTCGAGCTAAATGGTAGCAAAACAAGGGGTACTTTCCCTTATTTACACACCGCCAACGCCAACGCTCCCACGAATTGATTGATTTAGTGAGCATTCTTCCATCCAACCCTCAAAACCTCAACTTCGGCCCCACAAATACAAGCAATATAGCTACAACCCACAACCCTCCAATCCATGCATACAGCATTATCCGCCCCCACCAGCCCTTCCCCTCACTCATCCTCTTCAACAACCCCATCCTCTTCCCCGCCGCCTCCATCCCCGTAGCATTCTTATCCAGCCCCTCCGTCGCCCGGTTCAGGGTCTCGGTATCCGTAGCTAGGGAAGCGGAGAATTGGGTGCTGGAGGCTTTGAGTGCTTGGGCGAGAGTGAAGAGGCTGCTGGTTAGGTTGGCGGATTCGGTGTCGTTGTGGGCGAGGAGGTCGGCTTGATTTGTAGGTGGAGGGTCTGAGGGAGATGTGGATGGGGGCTGTGATGGGTTGTGTCGGTTGCGCAGGGTGGACTGGGGTTCTGATGCCGATGCCGATGCTCTCAGGTGTTCTGCATTGGGGGCTGTGTTGGGCTCTGAAGGGTCGTCTTCCCCCAGGATGTCCTCCTCGTCTTCGGGTCCGTTGAGATGATCATCATCGTCACCTTGGGCTTCGAGATCGTGTAAGCGGTCTGTGAGGCGTTTTATGAGAGCTCGTTGGGCGAAGAGGTCTATTTGGGCAGCTTGTTTTCGCGAGGGTAGCTTGATGGATGAAGAGGAGTGTTCGAGGCGTAGGAGGAGGGTGCGGGCGTATTCGAGGTTCTGTGTGGCTTCGTCAGCTCCTCCTCCGTGCTCAGGGTCAGGAGAATTACGGCAGAGGTCTTCGTCCGCTCATAGCTCGAATGTAGCAGCCTTGGGTCGGCATCTGCAGAAAGGATCTTGTGTTCCAATCGCGGGAGCACGCATCCCAGATCGATTGCCGCTACGTCGCGCTCACTGATGTTCAGGGACGAGGTTCGTGCCATTGCTCGAATTGGGGAAGGGAGCTTTGGATCGTCAGGGGAAGCTTCGGGGGTGATGATACCTTATTCCCGTCACGACACCCTTTTGGAGACCATCGGGTTTAAGCCGCTAACGTCACTAAGTAGGGGTTAGGATGAGGGTAGGGCTGAGCCTTGGCAAGATCGAAGAGTAGAGGGTCGTGAAGGGTCTCCATCTCCGGGTTCCTTTTTCTGAAACCTTCCGTGATCAACATGATCGCAGCCTTCTCACATTGTTCTCCTCCTCATCTGGCACTGTGGGTCTTCGTGGAGGTCATCTGACTCTAGTACAATGACGGCAGCTGTGGGTTCAGCTCTCCAGGCCGTTGCCAAACGGCTGTAGAACTGCTTTACCGAAGTCGGCAAAGCGGTGCAATAGTCATACAGCATTTCTCGCGCGCCAGCCTCAATGTTGTGCACGGGGTAGTACTGTGGAATGGGTGACTTCGTGTAAGTGGTTTTCTGCTTTACGTGCAGCCGGATGTTTGGATGCCTTCAATTTCTATGATGATCAACCCAAAAGCATAGTTCAGCTGACGGCCTATGGACCGAATGAACGAAGAAAATGTTATCGTCTTTCGCTCCTATCTGAGAATCCTATCCCACACTTGCTGCTGCATCTTTTCGTCCATGCACACGTGCTCGTTATTCGAAGCTGTCACTGACCACTTTAGTCCAAAATCGTTCCGTCTCATACCTCAGACACTCTGGACCACTGTTTTTGTGATACTGGCGGCGAGACGCATAAAATCGTGCGTTGGTAAACGACCAGTCGAATCACCGCGGGAAGGCTACTGCAGCTCTGTCACGCCGTCGTGCTGCTACGATTGGTGGCTAACCTGAGCAGCTTCCGCTGCACCGTTCGCCTGCTTCTCAATTGATTGCCGAAGCTGTATGGACTCCTTACTGTAACAGTATGGTTGTACGGGATCTTGTGGCTTCAGAGCGCTGTACTTTGCCGAACATTGTATGTTATATGTGTAGATAGACCTGCGAAATTGGGGATAGGTCTGGGGGAAAAGGTCAGGACTCCTAACCCCACAGCCGGGATAGAATTACACCATGCAGCAGACTGCCAGCGGTCTTTAGGCTTGTTGTTTTGCTGTAACGTACCAAAGGGAATTGGAGTGTCAGTTTGAAATCACCAACTGGTGGCTGCCTGCGTAGAAAGCCGTATGCGCCTTTTCACACCGCATGAGCAAGCGAAGGACGTCAACCAATTGTCTTGATAGTCGACGGCGAGGAATCAATAGCTTCATGAGCCGTGTGGAGGACGACGGCAGCATCATGCACTGCTGGCCACGAAGCACTCAATACGGGCGTGGGGTGTCTCACGAATTGGTCTTCGCGTACGCATCGAGCCGATTAGTAGGCCATCCCATAGGGGAAATGATCTGCCACGTCAGCCCATGCAATCCCCTGTAGCGCCTAGGCGTGCAGTAGCGCCATTGACGTAAACGAATGATGATATCCCCCCAAATGCCAACACCAATTGCCTGCGACAAGCCTGCAGATTGCTCTAACAAGTAGAGCCGAGTGGTGTGTGTTGCTCCATTCTGCTTCGTTTGATTTTTGGCCAAAGCAGGATTTTCCCCGCTCCAGAGATCCGATTTATGGTCGCCTAAAGCCCCCCCCCAACTTTGTTTGTCTCACCATCCTAACAATTTTCCCATCTCTACCCACGAAAACTTTTTCGCTTCGCAACACAACGCTATTGTACTCTGGTTCTTTCGCTGTTCAAGTCCTCAACAACCTCCACAGAAGAGCAACCGCTACTGGCCCCTAGGAGACTTCCAAGGTTGCTTGTTTTCGCTTGTTCTGTTCTCGCTGGACCAAGGCCACTGCCCCAGTGTATAGGAAGATCTCACCTTGACTCGTCACGTTTGTGCAATTTTTCCACAGCGATTCGCCACTTTTCTTCCGCAGGACAACAATTTGAGCAAGATATCACCTTTTAACAATCATCTCCATCATTGGCCTACCTGGGAGCTCCATAGGATCCATCGGCCTAGCTGCTAGATCTCATTTTCCACAGTGTCAAACAAGGACAAGCCCGTCCAGGATCTTACCCAGGACTCCATTAAGGCAACTACATGAAATTAGAGCGTGTCACTGCTTCCTGCATACAGCTCGCCAAACCTGAGCAATTTTCGCTCTCGTCCGAAGGATTAAACATGAGGTACTACCCTTCACTCCCTCGTAGCATGGTACTATCGTTTCGTTTCGTTTCGTTTCGTTTTGCTTTTTGTGTGAATTTCCAACTTTATTCCTGTACCCGCTCTATGGATCCGTGCTGCCCTCTAGGCCTTGGGTTCCCGCCGATTTCCTGGATCCTACCACTGTTGTTCATGGAGCCCGTACTTGCTTGATACTACGACATGTATATGACCATCCGATTGGCCTCACTGGACTCATTGCCATATTATGGAATCACGACGTCGTAATCTGCTCGCTATGCTCGAGAGCTCAAGGCTTGGTGCGTGGCATTTGCGACAAGACTGGCTCCACTGTACAAGGATACCTACAGCACAAGAGGACTTGCAGCCGCGGTCCAGGACTCTGAATTCTGCTCTTGAGTAGCTCACTCTGTCTTACCTGACTTGTGTGTTTTGCTCTCGATGCTACAAACTTTTCTATTGCCGTGACGATTCAGGAAATATGCCTCGTCAGCCTGGACTTTGCTCAAAATTCGGCGAGTAACTAGTGGTCTGCTTCCACAGGGGTCACTGGCATACTCAACGTTCGAGCTATGTTGCCAACGTTCATGGACTAGATGGTGATTCCTCCAACGAGCTCTAAGACGTTTCTTCCTTATTTTCCAAATACTGGCCATGCATGGCCTTGTAAACCTGGACAATGGATCTCATTACAATCGCCCTCTCTATTCGCGCGACTCCCATGGACACCCCCGGAGTGCTCCCACATGCACTGAGTAATTGACGTATGTTGTCCGGCAGCAATGCTACATCAACCCTAAAAACAAGTTGCATGTCGACTAACCAGCGATGCTTTCAACAAGCAGTCCCACGGTCTCCTTGCTCTCTTTTCTACGCTGGCATGGACCCTTCTCTTTGGATGCTCACATGATTTGCCCACTCGGATACTGCCATGGCTTTGAGGATCTTTGCCCCCATTCAGGACTCCCAGGATCATCTTTCTACTTTTCTCAAATGGTATGCCACGTTCGCCTTCCATGCCATGGTTGTATCTCGCTAACCACCACGCCTTCAGATTTTCCATGTTATTGTTTTTTTTTTTTTGTGACGTCACGATTTGATTTCGGATACGATTGATCAACGCTGTGCTCCAAGTACTAATTTGTCTCGCTATAGTAATCACAAGAAGTCAAATACCAAGGAACGTACGTCTACCATGACGACGAAGAAGAGCAAACCTGTCTCTGGGTCTCAGATTAGTGAGGCTTGCTCCAGAAATCAAGGCTCTAGGCCAGTGCCTTCATCCCAGAAGATGAACATCCATGGATACTGCCAAGGATATGCCCAGCGTGACCAGGTCTCTTCCGATCAGAGCTCAATCATGATTAATTCAAATCAAAGAGCTTGTGACACTGCCAGAATTTCCCAATGGGCGGCTTCCAGCGCCACTGGGCCAAATTATCCAACCTATGGACCCAATTGCACAACCTATGGAAGCGATATGTCTTTAACAAGCGTCGCACCGCCAGCTTCAGGAGCTTACCCTGTCCCGTATTCTGATGATTTTCAATTTTCTTCTTATGCCATCCCCTTGGAGCAAGCCTATGTGCCAGACCTGAGCTATGATGAGTCTAGCGCATACAATGCTGGAGCCCAGTTTTCCCGGATGAACATCAGCCAGGAGGTTGGTCAAGGCCAAAGCTTGAACCTGTCGACATGCTATGATGGTCAGGACCCCAGTACTGAAATCCAATCCTACGGCTTGCCTGCTGGCAATGGTTTCACAATGGAGTCACACCCCCCTATGACCATTTGCAACACCACTAATGGCTATGATTCACAAACGGGTTGGGGTGTCCAAGCCATGCAAGATGTCTGTGGATCAAACACTATGGTAAATAGTCAGCCCTCGGACTGGACGTCGTCAATGACCATGACGCCATCGACATCTTCCTTGCCATCAGAACACAGCTATCTCAGCCATCAACCGGATACACCAGTGTCGGCGATTATGCTCGACGGCATGTGGCCTATCGCAAATGGATCCATAGATGGAGATCTAGGCATGGTTCCGCCATTCACGATAGGAGAGGCTGCGCAGGTGCAGCCAGCTGGCTACTACGAAGATCAAAGGTTGGCATTCTTCTCAATGCCAGCACGCATCCCTAACCCTCGCCATAGTACCATCAGGCCGAATCAGTCGCACGCAAGAGGAGCCCTCAATATGGACTTGTTCTCTACCCAGGATAACCTGGCATTTGGAGTTCCCCAGTATCCCGTCATGGATGGAAGCCGACGTGGGAGCGATGGCGAGAACCGGAATGCTCGGGATCACCCATTCTATAAGGTCGAAGCCCGGAAAGATGGCCTTTACCACTGCCCTTTTGCCACCACGGATGACTGTACCCACAAGCCGGAGAAGCTAAAGTGCAACTACGAGTGAGACTTCTTTACGACACCTATCACATACCCGCCGCTAATCTTCCTGTGTAGCAAACACCTGGATTCCCATCTTAAACCTTACAGATGCCACAAGTATGGATGTGCCCAGGTCCAATTCTCATCTACTGCCTGCCTTCTGCGACATGAACGGGAAGCCCACGGAATGCATGGCCATGGAGAGAAGCCCCACCTCTGCATCTTCAAGGACTGTGATCGCTCAGCAGAGGACAACGGCTTTCCACGGCGATGGAACCTCTTTGATCACATGAAGCGGGTACATGACTACGACCCACCCAACAAGGATGCTTCGCCGCCTTCTTCCACAGGTTCAAGAAGCCCGCCACCACCCAGAGATGCACACAAGAAGAGGAGAACTCCAAGCCCAACCATCCAGGCGCCTGCCAAGAGGGTCAAGATCGCTGCTCCTCAGCTAACCAGACCTGCAGCCAATGCCATGCCAAGCGCCATGGAAGCCTTCCCAGCAAATGAATCCCAGTCGTTGAATGGTTTCTGGTACGAGCAATTCAACCAGATCAGGAGCCGTCTGAATAACCTTGACCCCACGGATCCCTTCCAGTGGGAGCAGTACCAGCTCGACAGTGCCACGCTGCAGACAATTGGAATGAACATTCAATATCAACAGCAGGCTCAAGCTGCTCATTAAGGATCTATGCTATATATACCTAGGATGAGATAATCCGAATGGAGCCAACTTTGTTCTTCTTTCCTGTACTTGCTTCGTTCGGACAGCTCCTTTCATGAACCCAGGTCTATCGGTGGAGTCCATCCTACCCGGATTTCACAGACCACAGACAGCACACATCAGAAGTAAGCCTGCAGTACTGAGCCTGCCGGATGGCTTGCCGCGTGGTGCAAACATTTCCTTTAGTATACACAGTACCGTTCTTGCCCAGGGACTTGAATTTTATATTTGTGATTTATTCCAGCAGGAATACAGGACGGCCGCAAGACTCTAGGATATCCATGGGAGGCACCTTTGTTCTCAAAATGCCAATTTTGGCAGCGTTATGGATAACCACTGGAGGAAATCTTGTCTTGTTTTCTGCTGGACCTTTTGTAATGATGCGCTTGTTATGATTGTGACTTCGTGTGACCTTTGTGAGCCCGGACAGAAGTGGAGTGGACTCGACAGGGAAAGTGGAGAGGTGGTAAAAGGTGAATTGTCCGTGGCCGTTTGTTTCGAGTTCTGTAGTTTACCTCATGAATGAAAATAATATCAAAGTCAATATCTACATGCAAAGCACCAATGCGCCCTCGACTTCAGCTTCGATATAGCTATTCAAGTCTTTGCAAGAGCCACTGCACATTTGACCGCCACCTATCTTGAGCGCAAATGATACCAGTCAACCCTGCACTAAAATTTCTATTGACATACTATTACACCCCTCACTCCCCCTCCCCCAAATCTCTCCAGCTAAGCTCAAACCCAAATACCGTTCTCCTCAATCCCTCATCCCCCCGATCCTCCGCAAACATCATCTTCTTCATCCTCTCCTGCACCACCTTCTCCACCCTCAGCCCTGCCTCTCTGCACAAATCGAAGAACGCCATATCCTTCTCCAACAGCCAGGGCCGGTAGGGTGTGAAGAACACCAGCGCTATGGCCCGTGGCGCTCGCGACAGGGTTTTGAAAATAGTGGCGACGAGCGCGGAGTGGCAGTGGTGGTTGAAGAGCAAATCAGCCAGGATGAGAGTATCGAATCTGTCGTACCCATTGGGTAGATGTCGCACCACAGCTCTATCATCAGCACCCCATAAATATCCCTCTGCCACAATACCCCTCTCCCCCATATGCTCTAGCAGCTCGCACCCCTCAATATTCAGCTGCAAGTTCTCCACCAATTCCACATCAGGATAGTCCGTCACAACCACCTTTTTCGCGCCCAATGTAGCAGCTACAAGACTGGGCAGACCTGCGCCAGCACCTAGCTCGAGTATATTCTTTCCATGAACTAGCCGTACAGCGTGCTGCTGCAAGTATGTCGAGACGATTTGTGCGCCGTTCCAGAGGTAGTGGCCCTAGGTGGCATGTCAGGAGTTATTGGGTGGAAGAAAATTGAAGGCATTGAGTTTAGCTACCCACAAGGGATTGTGCCCCACTAGGCGCAGATGCAGGGTTTGGCCTGTGAGGAGGGTGTAGGATGTATGGGTTGCGGGTTTCTTGGGGGGATAGTAGTTGGTGGGTTCTGTGAAGAGGTCTCCGGCTAGGTCTGGATCCGAGTCGGAATTGTTGGAGAGAGTCATTGTTGGGGTGTGAAGGAGGGATGCTGGGGTGGGAATTTTGACCAGGATGGGGAATATGATCCGGGATGTTGGTTGAGGGATGAGGAAGTGAAGGTTGAATTAGAACTATCGTTTGTTCAGGATTCACGCTTGGCAGGCATGGCAAGCTTGAAGTCTATCGATGAATTGCATGCAAGCTAATCAAGCTATGCTAGGTATTATCGTTATTCAATCATTCCATCAACATCCTTGCTGTATGATGGAGGGAATGTAATGATTGAGAATAAGTGGAGAGTGATGGATGATGATGACCGTCGATCCCCCAAGATTCAAGCACACATGGCAATCTTGAATGCTACATTGTAACGAACTGCATGCAAGCTATCTAAGCTATGCTAGGTATCAACCGGTCATCCGCATTCAATCATCTCATCCAGTCACTCTCTCGACCCAGCGCCTTGATCCCAAGGTCAAAGCCTAAGCATCAGCCTGCTTCTGAATGTCGGCTTGTGCACTCCTCAATTGCGTCTTCCCATCATCATGCATCATTTGATACTTCTCCTGCTTCTCCCTATCCCCCGTAACCCCCGCCGCCATCCCTCCAAGTGTCCCTTGCACCCTATCCTTGGTCCCTGATCCAAAATCCGCAAGCTGGCCCTCAGCTTCCATGCCTTTGCCTTCGGCATTTTGCTGCTGCCCTTCCTTCTTGAGCGATTCGTAGCCCACGGCGTTGCCGATCATTTCTTTGGCGCTGCCCATGGTTTGGTTGTAGGATCCTTCCGTGCGGCGGGGGTCGTCTGCTGATACACCGCCAGAGGAGGAGATGTTGTAGGGGCCTAGTTTACCGATTGTGTTGGAGGCTTCCTTTTCGGCGGCGGCTTTCTCTTTTGTTGCGTCGCCTTGGGCCTATATCGAGTCAGCAAAGATAGACTAGAAGCTGAGCAGAGGCCGCTGTAGCAGCTTCGATGCGCTTGTGGTGGTAGGGGCTGCTTGTAAGGGCGGGGCACATGTGGGGGTTTGGAGAGTATGCTCGTGATTGGAAGACAATGTAAATGCTTCTTGCGCGGGTAAATGGTTTGGCATACCTGATTTTGAGTGTTGCCGGTGAGGCTGCCAATACCAGACTGGATTGCACCAGTGGCAGAGTCCACGTAGGACTTAAGGGAGGAGGAGTTGTTGTCAGACATATTTGGATGTTGTAAGTTGAATCTGGATGTTGTAGGCTTTACTCAAGTTGGAGAAAGAAGGAAAAGAGGGTGGAGCCTGCGATGTTTATAAGCCACTTCCTATGGCGAGGGGCACCAACAGGGATCATTTGACATACCTTGGCATACGTAGCCCTGTGGAGTGAGACCTCAAGGGACCGTGGAGAAATTCGGGATGTCTATGTGACCCATCCATGGAATGCCATGAGACAGCCTTGACCACTAGAAGCCGAAAATGCCTGTACATGCTCATAGTCGCAAGCTCATAGAACTGATGCTAATATTTGCAGCTGATTCTGATCTCGGGCTACCCTTCTTCGGGAAAGACCTATCGCTCCAATCAGCTGGTGGACTTCTTCAAGTCTAAGATCCAAGGCTCTTCGGATGCTAGCATTGGCCGCCTGACTGTTCACCACATCGACCCACAGTCTCTTGGTTTGAGCCGAGAAGTATACAGAGAAGCGAGGACGGAGAAAGATGCTAGGGCGACGGAAAATTCTGCTATCAAGAGAGCGCTGGGAAAGGACAGCATCGTCGTCGCGGATGGTTTGAATTATATCAAGGGCTTCAGATACCAGCTGTACTGCGAGGCCAAAGCTGTGCAGACGCCGAGCTGTGTAGTGAGCGATTCTGGTGCCAGGATCGTGGCATGTGGGGTTGTAGGCTGACGAGCCTAGAGGTCCATGTAGGTACGCCCATCGAGAAATGCCAAGAGATCAATGCAAAGCTGCTCGAGGATGGCAAAGCAGATGGAGGCTATGCAAAGGACCTTTTCGAAAATCTTGTGTATCGGTATGAAGAGCCGAATGGCATGACCAGGTGGGATAGTCCACTCTTCACGGTACCCTTCGATGACGAAGCGCCGCCATTTGAGGCTATCTGGGATGCTATGGTTGGTTCTGATGGAAAGGTGAAGACGATTAAACCGAATCTGGCGACAGTAGCGGTAACAAGAATGGACTCCACTAACGACCAATGCATTGCTGAAATTCGACTCTAGGCACCTGTGACTGAGTCAGATTATCTCTACGAACTCGACAAGACCACGCAGGAGGTCCTCCATATCATTCTGGATTGGCAGAAGGACCACCCTCGTGAAGGGGGCGGAGAGCTCGCAGTGACAGAGGGGACAATTGAGCTACCTGCAAATCCAGTCTCATTGCCTCAATTGCAAAGGATCAGAAGACAGTTCATATCACTCAACCGCCAGCACAATCTGCCAAAGAATAGAATCAGGGGTGCATTCGTTGAATATCTGAATGACAATTTTGGCTGAATACCAGAGATTCCGCAAGAGCTCGATCCTCCCCCACTTCTCGCGAACCACTTTCGAGGGTATGCTACCAAATAGAGATGAGCAGTCTCACCAAATCCACAAAACAAGAAGAGTCTCTGCAAGGGTTCCGTCCTCCTCGTTCCCGCTTCGCCCTGCTAGAATCCGGGAAACTTAGCAATCAAATGCAAGCATGCGTATCAGTCTCCATCATTCAAACCATCGTTGCTCTACCGATCACCAGAGTTCGAGCCAAAACAGCCGGTAGTGGAGCCGAAAGGCGTGTCACATCAGAGTCTTTCGCCCCTTGATGTGCATGCAGCGGACCTTGTGCATGTTCATCAAGACGGGCGCACAGAATGAACACCAGCGATACTGCATCTCCCATCCGCAGCCCCAACTACCTTGGATGTGGACTTCATCGTCTAGCGGCCTAGCCTGAATACAGCCCACGCACCCAAAAGACTCGACGCCGCCAACGTCGAAATTACCGAAGTCGCGCCCTCCTCTCTTGATCAAGCAAGTGAGGCACTTGCGTCCCATTCCAAATGCCCTGAGCACTTGGTCGTCGCTGAAACAACCGGATTCCTGTAATGTATGACATTTTGAGCAAGCAAGGCTCTGAAGTACGCCATGCTTGCGGCGGACACCCGATTCGAAGTTCTTGTTGAAGGTTGCCCATTCGGCTTTAGTCATGGTTGGGGTGGTTTTGGTCCATGTGTACCTGCAGAACCTCCGGATCAGTAGCGCTCGTACGATATTAGAACCTAGTGGAAGGGGTTCCTATGAGAGGTGGACATACAAGATCTTCGAGACCAAGCGAAACGAGGCCAGAGATGGGGCGTCCAATTGACTTGCAATATTGCCCTGTATCTCAAGGGGTAGACTCGCGAGCTTGAATTTGCGGTCAGCTCTGAATCGTATCAGCTTCTGCTAAATTTGAGGTCTTGAATCCTTACTTTGTCTTGCGTCCCGCCATCTTCGAAAGAGCTTGTGGTTGTTGTTCTGAGGTATCGAACCTTCACTGGAGTGATTACTTCGTACTCGAGTTGTCAGCCTCAATTTGGTTTGTTGACTCGTTGGTAAAGAATTAACTTCGTGAAGGCTTTTGGAATGATCCTTGCCTCGTTTGACGCTTTTTGTGGTGTGCCGTAGAAAGAAAATTGGTTGACAAGTTGTCTGAGCTTTGTAGTTTGCTTGCTGTTGAGAAGTGAATGAATGAATAGGAGCCGTGACAAGGCTGAATATTATGACAAACCAAAGACGTTTTGCGACAGGTCAGAGTACCCTCAAAGCTCTCGTAGAAGGTAGGTAGAAATTAAGAGACCTCGTGGAATGCCAAGCACAGAGATAGAAACTTTAAACCCTTCCCTTGGTTCGAGTGCAACGAATCCTCTAAATAACGTTTATGAAGAGTAGCATGCACACATTGCTCACTGAGCTTGTGCTTGCTGTATGTAACGTATGGCCAGGTCTTGAGCACTATGTCTGGTGCTTTCTTAGGCAGATGAGCGCCGAATGTACTGTACATTGGGTAACAAGTCCTCTGTGCACAGCTTTGACCTCACAAAAGGAGCATAAAAGGAGCAGCATACATTAGAAATAGAGTAGAAACCGCTATAGTGGTTGGTAACACGTGTTCTCGTTGAGTTATGAAACGACTCAAGACAAGGCTGCATGCCAAGGATTTTCGCTCATGCGTAACGCTGAACCATTATTGCTTTTGGTAAGATACCTCTCGCAGAGTCGCTGAATCACTCAATATAGAGCTACTAAATTTCTGTTAGCATTCGATCTGCTCCAATTACTCAGAGTAATTAGTACTTCATGCGTAAGGTACCCAGGTTTCGCCTATCCCGATTGGGAATTTAGCTAGCCTTGCTGCACCTTGCTTGTTCTAGTACCTCGATATTACTAACGTGTTCTAGGCTGCTGGCCATAAGGGTAACATATTTTCTATTCAAGTATACGATGATGGCCGCTATATATCAGGGCTGCTTACCGTTGTAATAGCACGTATTCTGCTTGACCAATCCTAGGACACTGACACAGCAAGGGCTACTGACCGTAAAAATGCCACGCTGCTTGCTCGAGCAATCCCATTGAACACACACTTCGTAGGTATCTTACCCAGGGATCTGCTGCGCCAATCGGGATTTAGCTAGCTTTGCTGCACATTCTTCTATTCTAGTATCTTTCAATGTGTCAAGAGTAGAGTTGATTCTATGCCGCTTCTATCTACATATCCGCTCGCTGTCAATATGTCTGCCGTCAATGTCATCGCTATTGTTACACGCTATCTGTCCTTTGCTGCTGATTTCATCGTCATCATCATCATCATATGGTATCACATCTCCCGCAAAATAACATCAAAAATCATCAAACTTTTCGTCATTACATCTTCGCAGTCATCTCCATGCCTCGTACATCAAAGTACCCCCATCACTGCTGGGCTGCCAACGCACGACGGGCACGGGCACGCGTCTCGCGACGCTGCTGGCGACGTCGTTGGATCAGCGCCGCTTGGTGGTTCTGGGCCACATCCCACATTAGTATCGCGCGCCAGCACGGTGCGCACCATTTGCGCCCGCCAGTGTCGATCTCCTCCGCCTTCCTTCCAGTACGCAAGGCCTTGGCCTTTGCGGTGGCACGCTCCATCACATAGCAACCTTCATTGGCACGGCCATACTCGTTGTGAACCGGCATGATTACTTTGCAGCCAGAGCACCAGAACTTGTTAGTGCCGCCCCACATGAATGCCGTGTTATTGTAGAAATCACAGGCAATTGAGCATTCGACACACACGCGAGCACCTTGAGAAACCTTCTTGGACTTGGAGTCCTGGAAGTTGGGGCGTGGTTGGTGCTGCATGCACGATGTGCATAGAAGAAGCAAGTTTGGGTAGTGAGTGGCGCGATGGCTGGCTTCGTAGCGCTTGTTGTGCTCCCAATATTCTGCATGATCCTTAGTTGTCGGTGGTACTTTTTGAATTTGGAACACGGAAAGCGCTGAAGGCAAGATGGTGGAAGAAGCATCGAGGAGCATTGACATACCTTCTTCGCCCAGAGAGCGAGGGTCGCCGCACTTGAGAAGGAGCGTCTTGTTGACCATACGCAGAGCGGAGTGGTCGAGGTCAGAGAGGTGGAAGCCGAGCTCACGGATCACCTCTGCGGGCAATGTGGTGAGGGTGCGAGGCCCTTCGGGCACGGTGGTGAGGGTGAGATCCATCTACAGCATGTCAGCTCTGTGAGGGAGGTAGGTTTGGAGGTGAGAGGTGTATGCATGCCTTGGAAGATTCTGTTTGGGTAGAAATCGATGTTGTTTTGCACATTTGGGCTGTTTTTGAACTGAATTGATCGTACAAAGTGGCTGCAAATGATTCAATGCTGGTGATAATGTCAAGTCTGCTCAATTGGAGGTAGTAGACAATGTTTTGGTAAGTGTAGAGGTGGTTGAGGGTGAGAGATTGAGGATGTGTTGAAGGTATTTGAGGGATTATTTGAGGGGAAAGGAGCAGTTGGGAGAGAAGAACCGGTTCTAGGGACAATATCCGGGGTGCTGGGGCCATTCACAGGTCATGACTTCATGTTTGCTTGCTTATCACAGTGAATAGGGAGGATTTGTAAGTAGCGGAACCATCACCCGGGTTACGTGATATAGCGCAGACAAGTGATGGAGCAGAGTGAATGCTTTCCTGGTAAATCACGCGATAGTGGCAAATTAGTACCGGACCCCTTAGTGACCGAGTACGCCGGGCTGCGTAAAGATACAGGTGAATACAAGATTTCTCCGATCGCTGAAGATGTTACTCTGGGGGTGAAGATGGGACAAGTTTTCAAATTGTAGGAGTAACAGATGGGCGGAATCCCGACCTCAAGATAGAAGATAGAAGACATATCTGCCAGCTCAAGATGGAAAAAATGGGGTAAATATTCGAACTCAAGATGGGAATATCAATCTTGTATCCTAGCTGAAGTTAGAAGATATTATAAATATATATAATTTAATTTAAAATAGATAGTAGATTACCTAACTCAAGATATAATAGATTTTAAACGTATATAACTTAATATAGGTTAGTAAATAGGTACCTAAACTCAAGATAGAAAAGATTTCAGACGTAGGTAATTTAACCTGAGTTAGTAGTAGGTATCTAAGCTCAAGAGAGAAAGGATTATGAACGTATAGAACTTTAATTAAGCTAGGTTTGGTCCTGCTCGGCTCTTTGACGTTCTATTTCTTTCTCCTGCTCTCTTTCCTTCTGCCACTCTGCGTAAGCGTCCTTTGGTACCTGCTTCCCATCTACCATGATACTGCGGTAGACGTTGTGCCCGCACTCACCCCAGACGTCGAGCTGCTTGCGAAATCCTCGATTTGGATTGACGATAGTACGCTTGCCCCGAACATATGTGAGAGCATCATGCCGACTTATACCCCATCGTTGCATGACTAGAAAATGCAGAACACGTCTCTCTTAGCCGATGTGCAGGGATGTGAGCTTCACGAAAAGCGGGTTAGGACGTACCAAAAGCTGCCATGATCGTGGCACTCCTGCTCATTCCCATCGCACAGTGCAGCAAAACGCCCTTACCTTTCTGTACGTTCTCTTCAATCAAGTCACAGACTCCGCCCGCAACCGAAAGTATATCTTCATGGCTGTCATCGTGCTTCTTGATGAACACGTGATCAATAGACTTTTCACTGTACTCAGTCCGTGTCGATGGTGGGAGATCCTTGCTCATGATAGACAGCACAAATGAAATTCTCTTCTCGGATAGAATGGTCACATTCTCCGCTGCATATGATCTAGATCGTCGTCAATTTCTAGAGTGGAAGATAAAGCTTCTTGCCAAGGTGCTTACCCGCCAAGATAGATGTTGGGAAAGATCTCGTCCATCGAGTTTCTTGTAAGATATCGACCAAGATAGTAGCGAAGATCCTCTTGCCGGTTTGCCGCCGACCTATCCATGTTTGTTCTAGACATGATGAAGATGATAGCAGCGAGTAGAATTCTATCATTGAGTATGCATGATGTTGTGTCAAAGATCCATGTTCCAACTGCGCTGGATATTTCATGCAAGGACTGCAGGTGCTTGATTTCTCGGTCACAAACACTCTCTAAGCATAGAATCTGTCACTACCTTCTTGTATGAATGAGAGCAAACATGGATGTTAAGAGTCATACATGGTGGAGTTGTATAAAAAGCGGGTTGCTAAAGCGGCGCGTGATTTCGATTAACTTAGTGCGGTGTCAAGACCAATACATTTCCCATCCCCAAATTACAATTTTCGACGCGCATTGCAATTGTAGACGTAAGTTCATGGGATCCTCGAGTGTTATGACATTCAAGCTATCGGGCACAGAGCCTAGAGACACTGTCATCGTTGCCTCATAAGCAGGGTGAATATTGAACAAAAACAGGACTCTGATGTCCGTGCTGTCTGGAAAAACTAAAGCATCAAGCATGAGCAGCAACAATGTGGAAGAGCTGCCGCGGCGTCGCACGGAGAGAGCACAATGGATGGATGTCAGCAAGTATTTTCAATTCTCTAGAATTTATGATGGCGAAGCGGCTACACAATGTAGAGAGGGCAGAATAGCACTCTCATCACATCTTCGACACCATTTGATGTTGCTAAGGCTGTTTACTTTGCGGGTATCTTCGTCACATACGACACGAGGGGCACCCTCGTGTCCGAAAGTCTTGACTCGAGAAAGCTTGTCGACTAACCCCATAGTAATTTGAGACAAACAAAAGTGCTTGAAGCGTCTCGTCGAGCCTGGGAGAGTAGGCATATTAATATCAGTAAAGCCAATAGTAAGAGACAGCTGGAACGGCAGATTGGCTAAACAGAAGGTGCGAAAAACGGATTGGAACATCGCTGTTATATACCGAGAACATAAGGCCCCAGTGATCAGTATCTTGAGCAACTACGACGGCAGGTACTGTGCAAAGGTCTTTCTTGGCAGCTTTGTGTTTCCAGGACTACTGGGACCAGTCCTAGTCAACAATGGCTGGATCTGCGTTTTGCAGGAAAATCTGGGAGTTGTTCCACCCATTGCAATCACAAATTGCCCCAGTCTATTCTGAGAAGCCATGAATGGTGGGGCCTGTTAAAAGTCCCTCTGAAAGCCGGATGGATTGTGAAGCAGTGATGCAGAGCATGATGTCGAGGGGTAGTTGCTCCAGTGCACAAGTCCTTTGGGGAGCTCTTTCCTGCAATTTTTCTGAGCTGGGTTGGGAGAATTTGCCCAGCGGTGCGTATCTTCCGGTAACTCCCGGGACAGTCTTGCGCAGAAGTGTCTGAGCTTAGATGGAGCGGCACCAGCGGCGTATTATAAGGTTGATATGGAGAATATTGCGCCTGGGGTATGGTAATGGGCCTGTGAAGTGTGATGATAATGGCGTTGAGTTAGAGGCGATAATGGTTGCGGGGTCGGTGGGGATTCAGCGTAGTGAGAGTGGGAAGGCGTTGGATGATGGGGGATTCGGGGTTGATTGTATGCAGCCGGTTACGGGGTGGTGGATGTTTGAGAAGCATGCTGCTAAGAAGTGATGGGAAGAGGAAGTATGTAGATCAATGTACATTAATGGGCATGAGGAAGAAAGTATGTCCTACTAAGGAAAAGAAGGACAGTCGTCAGGAGCTGCCACCATGGGCTCTGGTCCGCCAAATGAAAATAAAGAAGAGTCACCTGGACCCATTCCAGCAAACCACCTCATTCCTAGCTCTTTATATCAGCGCTCCCACTCCACCCCCCACAATCCACCTGCGTCGCAGTTCCGTTAACCTGGAACGGCCCCGCACCACCAAATAGCCCAGCAGCAGCCCCATCATCCTTGCATAAGTCGAAGTTGACATCGACACCTTGAGGCTGCGCACAAAGCGCATTCCCATCAACCGGACACAAATTGTTCACCTTCACGACAATTGATGTCGCAGTGGGGCTGTCAGGCATGAGCTTGTAGCAGAGCCCGCAAGCTGGACCAGGACCGGCTCCAGGACCAACACCAAAGACTGCTTGGCTGATCGCTGCGTTGTAGCCTGGGTTATTGTAGAAGCCGCAGGCTGCGGAGGCCGTGTTACAGTTTCCTGATCCGCCTTGGTCGTTGGAGCCATATCTGTGGTATATGATTAGCTGATATTGCGGGGGAAAGAGGTGAAGGGACGTACTCGGTGAAGGAGGCTGTGAAGCTTCCACCCATACTACCACCGCTTCCAGCCGGAGACGTCGACGACGTAGAAGAAGCGGCTGGGGCGGTGGATGATGATAATGATGATGATTCGAGCGCTTGAACCACTACGTTAATATCATCTTTGGCTCCCACGACATGCAGCGCATCTTTTTGACCGCCGACGGCGGCGCCGCTTCCGGATTTGAGTGGGGTCGAGGGCGATGATGTTGTTGAGGCTGGTGCAGGGGCGGTCGATGAGGAGGATTGACCGACGCCGTCATTTGAGACTGCAGATGAGGAAGGAGATGCTGAGGCGGAGGTGCTGGACGACAACAACGATGCTGGGACCCCGCCGCTGCCTGCGTTGCTGCCTGGGCTGCCAACTACAACATCCCCACTATCCGCGCTTTTATCTTCAGCGTCGCAATCGTCTTGTTCGTCATATTGATCTCTAGAAGCGATTACTATGTCTGCAGCACCTAATGCCTGTAACGATAACGCTAGTAATGATACACTCATACTCGCAAAGCCATGTCCATGGTGGTGTGCATGATTTTGCCAGTGCGTTGCATTTGCGAGGCATGCAAAGGTCAAAAGGATTAATTGGGTGAACAACATTTTGAATGCTTAACGAGAGTGTGGGATCTGATCAACAGATCTACTGCAATGAACGGCGGTGGTGTGCGTAAGACTTCAACCATGTGAGGAAAAGGAGCATATGAGCGCACCTTATAGAGACCTCCATAACGTGTAGATGAGCGCCCAGACGTGCCGTGTGAGGGGTTCAAACATCTCATTTACCTCGTCAGCGAGAAGCCCCTGGGTAAGCGTCGGGGTAGATTGAATCCCACCAAACGGGAAATTTGATGCGGATAGACCAGCTTGGGGTACAAATCCATCAGGCACAAAGACTGTTTCAGCATGCTGACAGTACAGTATCGGCTTCCCTGTCGATGAGCCGTGTGGGGTACAAATCGGATTGCTCTGTTAGCCTTTGGAATCGGAGTTGGCGAAACATGGAGATCAGAGCGGGAACCACGCGAGATTTAAGACGTTTGATGTATGAATTCCGTACCTTGACGATAAATACTCTTTATAACTAAATTTAACTCGTAAACTCTAGGAGTATATATAATAATTATTAATATTCGTTATAATCGAATTTAACAAAGAACGTCAATGATAACATGATGAGAGGTAACATCTCTTCAGAAGTAGAAGCGAGGCAAGGCAGGATCTACTACCTTGAAGAATCGTGGATCCGTCTATCCTTCAAGATTCTAAAATTCGACATTAGTCTTCTATGGATCCTAAGCTGTTTGAGGGACCTATTAAACTACTGGACGATTCATTCTATACCTAGTACCTTTACTTTAGCAAGCGTGATGTGCTATCCCATGCTTCGCACAATATTAGCTTGCGCACATAACCTATGATGTGCATCAGTCGAGAAGGTCCATCAGCGCGGAATCTTTGAGACAAAGATGAAGAAAGGAGCACAAACCTAGCGTTCAGGTGATGGCCGTAGCGTTTTGGCAGACACAACCAGTAGAACTGCCAATACCAATTCTCTGATAAGAAAATGCTTGCAGTTCCATGCTGATTTGAGTCCAAAAGGGCTCCATTGCATGATACAATGACCGACTCTGCTCGCGCGAATCGTGCTTTTCAATTCATCGTTGCGTTCCACTCATGGGGGAACTCGATTTCTTCAACTTGCGGTTTCCCAAATCTCTCTACCATCAAGCAATGGTTCTTCTCAATCAAGTTCCACTCTTTAGATTGATAAGTCGAGGGTTCGCTGGCAACAATCACGTGAGCTCCATGTTCCTCGGGTCTTTTGTGCGCTATAGGATTCTCCTTTCCATCGGGACTAAGATGTCTTCAGCATTGCTCTGAATTGTCAACGGTACTTTTGCATTGCAGGTCAACTTACAGGTCGGGATATTTTCTGTTCAATGTCACCCCTGCCTTGGTGGAGTAGTACAACGAAGGTGGCTGCTCCACTGCATGGTTCCGAAAGCGGAAAGCGACAAGCTGGCTACCATCTGTAGCTGCGATATTCAGGCTGTTCGGTTCTGCCTTGTCTCCGAGCTTTTTTCGTTGCAGCTGTACGACCGTACCGACTGCTTTACGCATAGCATCTCGCATCTGCTGAACCGAATATTGTTTCTCCCAGCTCGCCTTCCCCTTTCCTTCGGTAAGGTACGTGATGTACAGTGCTGCGAAGTGTTCCGAGTCCGTTGAACCCGAGATATTGGCGTATGAATCATCATCCACCGAATTAACCATGTCACGGCAGATAGTTATGAAGTCAGATACCACTCCGTTGTGCATGAACGTATGCCTCCCGAATACGAAAGGGTGATTGTTCACTCCAGTCACAGGCGTGGCAGTCGCAGCGCGGATGTGGGCGAAAACAGCTTTGCTAGATGTATTGGCACATATGCTGCGGAAGTTGGTATCGTGAAGTGGAGGTTGAGCGTTTTTGTAAAGTGCGGGGCGTTGGCCAGTAACCCCAGCATTGTTGAAGTCTGCTGCTGCAAAGGTGTACCAGGCTACACCAAAACCGTCGACGTTGAAGAGGCGGTTACGAACAGTAATCTCGTGCTCTGTAGTAATCTCATTGGGATCGTGGGAGAGAAGTTTGGGAAGGAAGCTGTACTTGTCTCAGCAGGTGGGAGGGAGGTTTCGTATTGCGACATACTGTTCGTGGACTTGCTTGGCAAGGGAATGAGCCTGAGCCAATAATTAGCCACTAGTCTGTTAATTTTGGCTTGAATGAGGTAGAGTCTTGACATACAGGAGCAATGAGAACATCTTCGAGGAGACAGTCCTCGCTCTCTGAGACGTAGGCGAACCAGCTGGGGCTGGTTCAGCGCAATGACTTCATTTGGAGAGTACCAAGACTTACCGACACATGAGGGCAGAGTTAGTGGAATTTTGTGGTCTCGACTAGGACAGAGAGCAACAGAATATATGGAATTATGAAAGTCAAGAGGAAGCTGGATGTTAGGCCAAGGTCCTGGGGTAAATCAAGCTTTCTGTCAGGGCAAAAGCTTGTATGAGGGAGGAAGTAGCCTAGCGTTAGGGCAATCTTGACGCTCTTGCTGTTGTTCATGCCTTAACAGAACGCATTTGCTGTGAAATGGTGTAACGATGCTCTATAGTATACAGATTGACACTCTTCCAATGCTGATAAGCAATAGCCTAAAAGGAGCGTGTTTGGACGATGATACGGTAGACCCTCCCGAAGCCCCAACCCAACCCAACCCAACCCAAAAATAACAGTGAACCTGTCTGGCTTGGTGTCAGAATAAGTTACAGTTGCGAGGGCTACAGAGCCCGAGTTTCGCAGCACAGAACCCCTCTAGAGCAAGTCATAACCCTATTAAGCTCAAGATGAGTGACGGTGGCATAATCTTAACCTCTTGAACAGGTTTAAGTAGCCTATCCTCTGCTCCAATTGGAGGATATCTTGTGCTCAGTTCGACTGCATTGGCGTCCAAAACTGCCACTTATCTTGACACCAAGCATGCTGTGCCAATAGGGGCACCAATGTGTAGAGTGGTGTTTTCTGACCTTTTCACTTCCAAGTCTAAAACGCCGGAGCACCATTGCTAAACGCTTACTGTTCAAATCCAATCAAGACCGCTCAGTTGCGTCGCTATTTCTTTTTTGGCTCCTGTGTCCATATCCGATCTTTTCCTTTCTTTTCATCTTAAATTTTGGTCTGATGCTGACAGCGCAAGTACCGTCAAAGAGCCGACAGTACCATACGGAATAATGACAATGTCCACCCAGCATCTCCTATAAAGCAACCTCCCCCATATCCCTCATCAGACATGCCATCTGCGCCCTCTTAGCCGCCTCCGCTATTAAGCAAAAGTCTTTCTCCTTCGTATTGGTCCCAGGCCCGTATGGGTCATGGCTGTACTGTTGTTGCTGTGCCTGCGCGAGTTGTTGCTGTGATTGCTGGGTATGTTGTTGTGACTGCGGCTGCGAGGTATGCAGAGAATTCGTAGAACGATGTCGATAGGGAGGATTTGAGGGGAAGTAGACACCGTTCTGAGGTTGGCTTGAGGATGGTGAAGGGAGAGGAGCAGAGGCAGAGGAGTAGTTGGAATCTGTTGATGAGGGAGCCATGGTCGCTGTGGTATGATGTAGATGAAGTGAAAGGCGGAGAGTACACTCCTCGGGCAGTGTGGCTATTGTGATGGGAATACGAGCGTCAGGTCTCTTCTCGAGGCAATGCGAAACGCCTAGTCGTGTGTGTGGCGGAGATCAGTCCAGCCTTTGGACATGAAGAAGTGTACCAAATTTTGGGAGCTCTAGTATATAGAGCAATGCACAACAGACAATGAGCTGTATATATCTATGCTGGAAGCGGAAGAGCGAGAGTATGCGATGCTGAGGCCTGGGCTTGTAGTATTTGGCGAACAAAGCAGTCATGCGGCGGTCGATCTTGGCCTTATGCACCCCACACGATCTAACCTCGGCGTCAAACCCCACACCTAGGGTCTTGGCACGCTAGATCTCCATGGCTTTGAATCCGATTGAGCTTCTGACAGATCGTATTGATGCAGATGTATTATCTATCGCTATCAAACGCGCTGATGCAGATGAAATGACTTGCAGCGAATGTCGACAGAATCGCGTATCTCGGCCTTCACAAAGCTCATGACCACGGAACATGGACTTCGTTGAGCATGTGCACCATTATGCTGCGGGGCTATACCAATCGAACGTAGTTACCTGGAGTATATCAGAGCTGGGATGAGAGAGGAATAGAAATCGGTCGTACCTGGAAACTGGCCCTGCCTTCCATCAAGCTTTCCAGTCCACCACTCATTCTCCGTAGCACCTTTCTCTACAATCTCGATTATATCTCCAGTCGTAAAGCTAAGATCGCCCGCGGCTTGCGCTTCATAATCATACAATGCCTCAGCCCTCTCGACTGTAGTCGGCGCGCCAGCCAACCTCGAAGGCTTCGGCTTGGGTGGTGGTGGTGCAGCTCCTTTAGCCTTGGCTGCTGCTCCCCATGCGCTTCCAGTGCTGTTTGCGCGGGCCATTGAGGAATCGCCATTGGTACTGTACGCAGGAGGTGGATTTTCAACGAAGTCTTGCGTAGATCTCCTTGTTGGAGCGTCGGAGGACTTGCGTCCGTCTGTAATTGCCAACCTGCTGGTAGGACCTTCTAGCGCGTGTGTTCGACGGCCTGGGCCGTATTTTGGGGGTCCGGCCTTCCTCGCTCCAGTTGTCTTGAACCTCACAATCGACAAACCTTCTACTTGTTCCCTGATGTCGCCGCGCTTTTCCTCGAATGCTTGTTCGATGTCCAGAGTAAGATTGAAGTACCCGATGTCGATACTTTGCATCTTCTCATGGAGGGTGTAGAAGACGTTGAGTTGCATGTAATAGAAAGATTGGAAGAGTGGGCGAATGAATTCTCTCTCCAGTGTAAACAGCTTTGGTAGCTCATCCTTCAGCAGGTCGTTGAAATAATTGAACTCTTGCGTGGCTTGCTCGACATCACTCTCGGCCTTGTATAATGCCTTCTCGTCCTTCAATGATTTCTCTTTCTTGTCTTGGATTTTCTTGAGGCTCGCTCGACGCCTGTCGTAGTCCAATTGCTTATGCTGACGTTTTTGTAGGGATTTCGTTACAACTTTGATGACAGTGAGAAGCTCGTCCGCGGGTCCTATCACCCTGGCTTGGATCATCTCCAGTTCTGGGGCTAGCGTCGCTTGTAGCTCTCTTACAATACCCTGGTACTCCTCGCACGCTTCTATACCCTCAGGATTTCCTTCCGGTATTATGGAGTCTGGATCGGAAACACGTCCGGATATTGGTTTGTAGATTTCCTCGATAGCTTTTGAGAACTCAATCTGGTGGTTGAGCATGCCTATAGGGTTGTAAGCGAGGCGCCTGTCGAACGAGTTGAGCGCGTAATAAACTGACCATTGATGGCATCAAAGTATCTAAGAGAGTCAGCAATGGCATAATAACTCGAATATTTGTCATAGACTCACTTCTTCGATTCATCATGCAGCTTCTTCGTCTCCTGTATTCATATATGCCGGTCAATCGACTTCTCGTAGCGTAATAGCGAAGCTAGTGTACCTTTTCCAGTTCCTGAAAGCGGCGCTCGGCATCAAGGTATACAGCGTCCTTGGTATGCTCGCCCTGTGCACCCAAAAGTAAGCCTCCGCGCACATGTCCTTTAGTCTTCGTCTCTGGGCAATAGTACATACGATATTGAATCTCTGCTTCAGGGTTTGAGGAGCCTGTCCGAAGACAACCAGCATTAGCATTGATCCTTCGTTGGATGCCCAGGTTGCTAGGGTCTTACTCGAATGGCCGCCTTCTGAAAGCCCTTCAAACTCATGTTGTCGCGAGAAAATGGACGACAGGGCGAGCCTGATTGAATGTAGTTGTCTCTACTTTAAGATCTCTTGCCCCTCGCTGCCAGATATGGATGCCGCAGGCAGCCGAGTTTGGTAATTCGTACGACGCTTAGTATGCGAGATGATGCATGCTCAAGGGCTTGGCTTTATGCTGCAGCGTCTGCCTTCGCAAGGGGTGACTATTGCAGAAGCTTGGACTTATGTGTGTGTATTGACTGCTGGAAGCTTTGCTCAAGCCTGCTTCTCTATCATAGATTTCGCACGTTCTCGTGATGCAATATTTGATCTGGTCGGAAAGCCAAGCCTTTCAGGTGTAAGTACAAGTAAAGTAATCTTCGTAGCGGCTAAAGCGGCTCTGCAGATCAGCTAGCCTATATTTGTTATCGATTGCCGCCGATTTGTGGGAAATTTCAAATTTGCTACTATACTTTGTGCCCGTGGGACGATCCATTACATCGGCTTTCTAGCGTCGTGAACTAGTATAGGGTGTGTCTTATAGAACAGAAACTAGCCATGTCGGTCAAGTGGACTCGCTATGGGTAAGCTGATCGGGGCAAGCGAGCATGGTGCTTCCTTTCTGTACATATCCTCTACATCCAAAAGTTCAGAAGCTCAAAACTAGACTTTCTCATCCCAATTTGTCGGTTTCTCTTTGCATGGCTCACTGCGAGGTTTCCTAGCTTTTGTTTCAATTAATCTTTCCCCTAAGCGGCTAGATTGAAATTAGGGCTGACGGCAATTCGTTCTATTTCGATTCTTTGCATCCCTCTTATTACGTCCATACCCTTCCCATTCCATCTCCGTTATTCAAGATGGCGAACCCAGGTTCAGCAGTGCTGAGGCAGGTCTTACGTGTTTCGTCGAGGCGCGTTGCCACCCCGAATGGTCTGGTGAGAGGATCATCCCACTTTAGAGCAACCGTGATCTGTGCATCAAATAGAGCATCACAACGCTCTTATGTATCGGAATCAAAGCCTGACAAGGCACAAGTGAACGTTGAGACTGCCATCAAAGCAGATCAGCATGCATTTACAGCTCAGACTGGAAAGCTACCAGAGAATGTTAAGATGTCAGGCACAGAGATGTCCGCGGACGTCATGATGAGCCCAGCAGCTGGCATCCTCAAGCAAGCTACAATCATGGATGAAGGCATCCGACCTATCTATCTCGACATGCAAGCCACCACACCTACTGACCCTCGGGTACTCGACGCCATGCTCCCTTTCTTCACTGGGCTCTACGGAAACCCTCACTCGCGCACACACGCTTACGGCTGGGAGACTGAGAAAGCTACGGAGCAGGCTAGAGAGCATGTTGCAAACCTCATTGGCGCCGATCCAAAGGAAATCATCTTCACCAGCGGAGCGACCGAGAGCAACAACATGAGCATCAAGGGAGTGGCGAGATTCTTTGGTCGGAGCGGCAAGAAGAAGCATATCATCACCACGCAGACAGAACACAAGTGTGTACTGGATAGCTGTCGGCATCTGCAAGAGGAGGGTTTCGAAGTCACATATCTGCCCGTACAGAACAGTGGTGTCATAGCCATGAAGGAACTGGAGGCGGCCATCCGACCTGATACTGCGCTTGTCAGTATCATGACGGTGAACAACGAGATTGGAGTCATCCAGCCAATGGAAGAGATAGGCAAGCTCTGCCGGGCGAAGAAGACTTTCTTCCATACAGATGCAGCGCAGGCGGTGGGAAAGATGCCGATCAACGTTGACCATTGGAACGTCGATCTGATGTCTATCTCTGCACACAAGATCTACGGACCAAAAGGTATTGGCGCCTGCTACGTACGAAGACGACCTAGGGTCAGGATCGATCCCATCATCAGTGGAGGTGGACAGGAGAGAGGACTGAGGAGCGGTACCTTGGCTCCGCCACTCGTTGTTGGGTTCGGAGAAGCTTGCCGAATAGCAAAGGAGGAGATGGCCTACGACTCAGCAAGAGTCCAGAAGCTCTCGGATCGTCTTCTCAAGGGCCTTCTATCACTGGAACACACCTCGCAAAATGGCGACCCCAAGCGCTTCTACCCAGGCTGCGTCAACGTCTCCTTCGCATACGTTGAGGGCGAATCCCTCCTCATGGCGCTGAAAGACATTGCCTTGTCATCAGGAAGTGCATGCACATCAGCATCTCTCGAGCCTAGCTACGTCCTCCGCGCCCTCGGCAACAGTGACGAGAGCGCGCACAGCAGTATTCGTTTCGGCATTGGAAGATTCACTACGGAGAGCGAGATTGACTACGTGCTAAAGGCTGTGAAGGAGAGGGTTACATTTCTGAGGGAACTTAGTCCGTTGTGGGAGCTGGTGCAAGAGGGCGTCGCACTGGACAGCATAGAGTGGAGCCAGCACTAGAGGCTAATGGGGCCCTGATCACGACTTGATGACATTCAGCATTGCATGGTGTTCTTGCAGGCTTGGGCGGCTGTGGGTAGGTGGGCTATCTCGTGACACGCATCAGTGAAGGGAGACAGTTTGTATCTACGAGCGGGCAAAGCACATTGGAGAAAGAGGTTTACGTTTTATGGTATCATTACAGAAACCAAACCATGAGAGGCCTGCAAAGTCAAATATCTACTTCCACAGTGCAATCATGATAATCAACTTAACTGGTTGTGATTCCGGGTTATAGACGAACTGCCTTCTTCCGGCACGGCACTCTACGGCCGGCTCCAGACTGCAAAAACAAACTTATGGTTGTCACTGCTCAGTCTAAAGTACTCTCCAGCCCGGTCAATATGTAGTCCATCGTCATCGACCCTCAAATGTGGGGACCTCGGGCTCTCCTAGATTCTTGCCTCGCCCAACAGGGCTGACACATTGCCCCTCCATGCACGTCAACGAACGGCGGCGGCAGCAAATAGATAAAGACCTTGGGACGAAAACTCTTCTGAACTCCTCGCCATATTTTCCATATTGCCCATGACACGCCTTGGCTAGGATAAACGCAACGGAGCAATGGCCTCCAAGCATTTTCCAAGCTTCCTTGATCCGGAGATGCCCAAGCAGCCTTCTCCAAGGACCCTGTGGTGGGCCGATGTCGGGCCCTTTGCAATCACTCATCCGCTAACATCATAATAAGACCTACCTTAGATTTTGAGCCTCTAGACAAAGGCCCAAGGGTACCCAGACATTGGCAGCGGGCACTTGTCCGATTCCCTGCTTATTAAGAGCTTACTTTTTCTCCGATTTCTAATGGTCTTTACCATTATTGCTTCGTCTATTACGCTCTGTACATTGTTGCATTACTGTTCTTGCTGAACAATTCCCGCCTTTCATCCAGCACATCAGGAACTGTTGTACCTATACTGTTTTCACACCTGCTACTTCTCTACCACCTGCATTTGTGTACACCTTGCTCAACGTCACATGAACTTCGACACTTACTACACACTAATTACCAACACTTGCAACACCGCCACTTGGCCGGCCCTGGATCTCCACGAAATACCTGGGCTACATATCTATCTGCCATTGCCTTTTGACACCCACTAAGCGCCAGGCTTGCCACCACTTACCGGCTACATACCCAACCACCCCACAACATGCGCCCTCCGATACCCTTCCCCAGTGACTACGGTATTTCAGAATACCACGGCTTTCTGCCAGAGGAGTCGCCTCTAGAGCTGCTACCGGATCCATACTATAAGAGATGGGAACAGGTCGTGTCAAATTTGCAGGCGTTACTGCTGAGCAGACGGCTAAGATCTACGATTGAGTCTCTCCCAATCGTCACAGCTTCGCGGTTACGTACCGAAGCAGAGTGGCGGAGGGCGTATGTATTGCTCTCGTTTATGACACATGCGTACATCTGGGGAGGGGATTCCCCGGCAGAGGTACGTTTTCCGGGGGGAAAGATACCCAAATACGCCGTCGATCATTTGCTAATTCCCTAACAGCGCGTTCCACCACCGGTATCGATTCCCTTCATTCAGGTCTGCAAGCGTCTCGAGCTACCAACCGTTGCCACATATGCTGGGGTATGCCTCTGGAATTGGAAGCCAATCTTTGACGAGCCCATCGACAACCTGGAAAACTTGTCGACGCTTGCTACATTCACGGGTTCGCTTGACGAATCATGGTTTTATTTAGTATCTGTGGCCATTGAGGCACGGGGAGGTCCTACGATTACGCTCATGCTGGACGCTATGAGCGCTGCTCGGAGGGATGATATGCTGAAGGTGACAGCATACCTGCGTTCATTTGCGGAGAGGTTAGACGAGCTAGGCACTCTCCTGCAGAGGATGTACGAGAATTGTGATCCACACGTCTTCTATCATCGGATTCGGCCCTTCCTGGCAGGTAGCAAGAACATGTCTGACGCAGGACTTCCAAATGGTGTCGTCTTCGACACCGGTATTGGCGACGAGCCATTCTGTCAGTATGGCGGCGGCAGTAACGCCCAGTCCTCGCTGATCCAATTCTTTGACATCGCCCTGGGAATTGAGCACCGCCCTACTGGCTCGCAGAAGCCTTCAGACAGCTCCACAGAAAGTGAAGCAGAAGGACCAACGCCTCGACCTCCACGGCATAACTTCATCCATGAAATGCGCTTATACATGCCCGGACCCCACCGCCGCTTCCTTCGGGATGTCTCTTCGGTCGCTAATATCCGTGACTATGTCGAATCACACCGAACCAACCGCAGCCTCAGTATCGCCTTCGATGCTTGCTTGGCTATGCTCCGAGCACTTCGTGACAAACACATTCAACTGGTCTCTCGGTATATAATTGTCAAGTCACGGGAGTCTCGTTCCCATTCTCGGTCCCTATCACCAAGGTCTGCGCCCAATAACCAGCCGCAACCGCTCAACCTCGCGTCTACTCATAAGACGAAAGAAGGGGTTGATGCCCCTGGTAATAGGAAATTGCGGGGAACAGGCGGTACAGCATTGATACCGTTCCTCAAACAGTCCAGGGATGAGACCGGCGAACCGGCTATTGACCCTTGGGCGAGGAGACTATTGAGTAACGGACCAGCCGATATTGTGTCAGGAGTACGAAGAGACTTTGCGACTTTGGGCAAAATGGGGGAACATGCCGATGGAGTGACAGAAATTGTGGGATTAGCCGGTGTATGGAATATGGACGACAGTGAGGGTGGGTTGTGTCATTACTGATCTGTATAATTTAAAGAGAAGCTACCTGTATATCCGAAACTCGGGTAAGGGTTTCGCGCTTGTTTTGGTTTGTATTTGTGGGTGGTTGAGCTTCGCACTTTTCAGCTTTGGAGGATTGGTCTATGTACAGCGACTGGCGTCTTGATCTTTCAACCAGAGCATTGTTTAGAACTCGAAGCGGCGAATACCTTCATTGGCCTTGGGCGTTCTCGCTAGTTACACTTTTTGTCTATATTTGTTGGTAATTCCCCAGCCAAAAGCAGCGTTACTTTGAACTTCGCATCAGTAACTAGAGGAGAAAAAGACCATCCAAATTTCACTTCCTTTTTGCACCCTGGCTCAATATCGTGACTACAATCGAGCTGAAGAGGGCAACTTTCACCAATGCGTAGAGCAGTCTTGTTTGATATAGAAAGCCTTCGTCTGTTTGACACCCGCGGATGACACGAGAAGTAGACTCATCTCCTACGAAGCCCAAACATATAAACGCGTCGAAGGAAAGCGACGCTGATTCAGGCTTTGGTACCAGTTCAACTAGCAGTCTTGGAGGCCAATGCAATCGACTTAAACACACAAAGAAACCTTTCAACCAGGCTGTGAACCAGGCTTTTGGTTTCACTTCAAAGTCATCGGCCGTGTCAAGATGAGTCGTCTTGAGCGGTTGTAGGTGTATTCATCACTCTTCTATATCTATGTGCTCGATCGACATGGATTAATTCTGCGCTAGCGCTGATAGGGCTGAAGGCCTAGCCTTTTCAGGCTGCGAGTTGAGCAGGGCATGAGCTTCTTCCGCTCGTTGCTTGTGATATGAATGTCCATATTCGATGTTCTTTGCATCAAGCAGTAAGCTGCCCATTGGTGCTTGGATAGATGATAGCAGCAGCAATGTACCGCATATGAAAGGGTTTTCGGACATTGCGGGGTTTACAATTCAATCGAAGTTATGGCAGCAGTTCCCCAGGGGGTGCTCAACTGGCTGCACGGCGCGCTGACGAGTGTGGGCTACTCGGACGATTGTCAAAGACTTCCAAGCTGATCGTGTCCCAGGAATACCACAATGTGAATCGAACGTATTCTGACGTCGCCAAAACTCTTTCCTACCATCCTAATTTTGTCCTTCATACAGACGTCTACAGTATGGCAGGGCAGACTTTTCCCTGCCTCAAATGACCCATGATAAACTGACACGACAAAGCCTTCGAAAATGGCCGCTCCTCGCTCCTCCTGAATATTCAAGGCACCCTGCCTGTAGCTTTCCGAGGAACGACGTACGCATTCCCCATTTCGATATGGGTACCTCAAGAATACCCAGCCGCAGGACCAATTGGTTTTGTTACGCCAGGAAAGGATATGGTGATACGAGTAGGCCAGTATGTGAGTGGTGAGGGGAGGATATATCATCCGTTCCTGGCCAATTGGAGGGAAGATGTGAGTGTCTCAACTCCAGCAGCGTCCTACGAGAATCTTTGTCGGTCTGCCACGAAAAAACCGGGCAAAATTGAGATGCAAGCGTCCTGAAATGTCACTGACTTTTGCGGCTATAGAGATCAAACCTGTCCGAGTTCTTTTCTGTTCTCAAAGACATATTCGCACGAGAACCGCCGGTCGTTACTCGACAAGAGCAGAGACCGCACCCACGGCAGTCTGCACAACAAAATGGTATACCTCCTCCGGTACCACCATTGCCTCCAGAGCTTGACAGGCAGGCTCCCAATGCAAGACTGCCTCAGTCTTCAGCAACCCAGCAACCTCCACCACCTCCGCCTAAACCGTTCGACGCCCGTCCGACCTCGACACAGAGAGATGGCGCTCCGCCGCTTCCGCCGCTCCCTGCGCGATTAGACTCGCAGTACGGCTCTGAACCTCCAACGAGAGAGAATGGGTATGTAAAAGGACCGCCGCCTCTGCCTCGGCAGGTACCACAAAGAGCAAGCAGTCTACAAGGTGGTTATGATCCTTCCCCCCAGACCAACGAAATGCCGCGCTATGCGAATCAACCTTCCCACAGAGAGCCGACACATCCCATTAGTCCAACGAACGCTGGCTACCAGCAACACGGTTTCCCATCGAATGGAATGGACGATGGTCAAGCTCGATACCCTCAGCAAGGACCGCCAGCCACAAGGTCTAATTATCTTCAGAATCCGAATTCAAATCCGCCAATATATCGAGATGGGCATCGACACCTTCCCTATCCACCGACGCTCCCACAGCCCCCTCTGCAAACCTTCCAGCGCCAGCCGTACACTCAACAACAAGCACAGCAATCACCAACCCCAAAACATCAGGAGGACCTTCTCACATCTGCTTTCGAAACCTCACTACCAGAACAATTGAACAATATTGCACCACCTCCGATCCCACCCAATCCCCAAAAAGACGCTCTACTCTCCGCTCTATCTCAAACACTAACGCAACAAATCCACGCTATCCATGCGTCCAATCTCTCTGCATTGCCACCTCTCCGTGCCCAACAAGCAGCCCTGACTTCCACTCTCAATGCGATTAACGCTGAGATGTCTCAGCTTAACGACCTCGAGAAGCTACTATCTTCCAATGAAGCCATACTCCACCAGGCTATGCGTGATGCGGACAAGGTTCTCGATGATGCTAAGCGTAGGAAAGTGCCTAATGTTGACGAAGTACTTGTTGCTCCTACCGTGGTCGCTGGCCAGCTTTATGCGAGTGTCGCAGAGGAAAGAGCAATAGAGGAGAGTAGGGCTGTCTTAGGCAAGGCTTTGGATAAAGGGAGGATTGGAGGGGGTGTTTGGGCTAAGGTATGTCGATTTCGAACCGATTTTGCTAGACGTAGAACACACTAATACGCCTTCTTAGCAAACGAGGAGTCTAGCAAGAGAAGAATTCTTGAAGAAAGCGCTGATCAAGAAGATAGCGAGGGGAATGGGCTTAGTAGAGAACGAAAGATGGAGCTAGATATGGGAAGAACCCAATGCTCTGTAAATACTGGTGGCTCGATCTTATCAGATACGTCGGATTTCTGGCTCTTCACCACTGCCTTTTGGTTGAAATTCGCGGGAAGCGACCATATCATTGTACATAAGTCCAACCCGAGTTGAGTCAATTGTGTCAAATGGTTTGCTCTCGATCATCATGTTCAGTTCGCTATTAGGGGCCTGTGCCATGTCCTAGTGGTATCGATCCATGCTCTTTGGGACGAAGAAAGGCCTCATTCGACGGGTCTCCAACCCAACGAAGCATCAGAGGCGGGTCCAATGTGGGATCGATCGCGCCATCTGCGTCACGCCTGGAGTTTGTAGAGCTTCGATTCAGGAGTGTCATATGTACAACTCATCGTACAAGCACCAATGCACCGTCTATCCGCAGCGGAAAACACATGCCCCTTTTCACCCAACCCGTCTTTGCAGAGTCCCATACTCACGACCGTACTAATCTCAATCCATCCCTGCCGGTTGGTGTGCCTCCTCTCTTGAATGTAGCTGCATCACAACACCAAATTAGTTTTCTTATTCCGGACCATCCATTGCGAAGAGGAGTTTGCTTGCCATCAGCTTCCTCCCATGCTCTCCCGGCTCCAACCCCCAACCCTACCCACGCAGGCCATGCTCTTCGCTTGAAAAGGAGGACGGAGAAGACGATGCCGAAAGAGGCGCCAAGGGTGGAGCGGATGAGGAACGAGGAAATCGCGTGGTCCCACTAGGCAAGCAACCAGTCAGTGACGCTTTGTGGAGGATCCAAGTAGGGTAGAGTACTTTATCATTGAGCAATGCCTCGCTGACGGGTTTTGAGGGTTGCGCCGCTGGCGGAGGTGGTGCAGAGGGCGGCGTGTCGGCCATGGTGAGAAGAGCTAGGGAAGCATGGTATTAGCAAAATCATCTGATAGTGCGGTTACGAAAACATACGATGGAGACGCGTGACGGCGGGAATCGTTGAGGTCGTCGTGTGCTTCGAAAAGTTGGAGCTTTCGTGCAAGGAACGGCGGACAAATATGGACTAACTTCTTAAGCCCTAGCTCTTCGGCTCGCTTTCCCTTTCGACGAAAATGTTTTTTGTGACATTTTGCTTCTGCTTCGTCAACAGCGCTGGCTCGTGATCAATCCTTCTTGCGAGTCATGGCCCCAGCTACTGAGACCGGTTGCGGTAGTAATCCCCAGCAGAGTGTTCTCTCGCTTGACAAAAGCAACGAATCTTTCCCGACCTTGATCGCAAGAGCCTGCAACATACTCAAGATTGATCTGGACCAACACTGGAAGCAAGTCTCTGATATCGGTGGACAAGTCCAACGCCCAGTTACTTCATCAGATCCAAGGCCCGAATGGGCATTGAGATGGCTGCTGAAAAAGTTGGAGTCTGCAGAGAAGTTGGAGTCTGCAGAAATCCACAAGGACAATCCACGCTTTAATTGGCGAGCATGGATATTGCTGCAAGCTTTGATTATGCGTATATCTATTTCCAACAGTGCCCGCTTGCTGAAAGCTCATGGCATGATTGGAATCCTCCGCGAAACGCTTCAAGGTCTGTACAACCACCTTCCAACGACAACGCGCTCGGAAAACAAAGAAGCATCAGAGCTTTCAGATTCCAGTGCAGATACAGTTGACAATCCGCAAAGTAAAGTGACTTCGAAGAAACGCAAAAGAGATGGCATGGAGATCACAGAACCTCAGTCTTTGCCGACCGCCCAGGATTTTGATGTTCACAGGACCTTCGTGGCCATTTCCGTTCTACTTGCCCAATTGCAATCGCTGACAATAGACACTGAGAACACCCAAGATTATGCATCGGAGCATATGAAAAGCTCGTTGAGATCAAAGCCTGAAGACGCCGCCAAAGTTCTTGGGAGCTCTCTATATCTAGCCAATGATTTCTTGCACGGAACTTATAGAGGCCACCTGCGACAAGAGTCGAACGCGAACCAACTTGAGACAATCGCCTGTAGTCTCTGCGTAGATTCAGCAATTGGCTTCTGGAGTGCTCGCTCTGATGGTACACAAGATTCGTACGATAGCCCGACCAATGTAAGTCACTCAATTTCAGATCAAAATCGCGGATGGTAATTCTCGTGATGCAGCACGCATTTCGACTACATTGTATGCTCCCGGCTCTCCAACTCCTAGACACTTGTCGTCAATGGCCGTCTTCAGACCACGACCAAAAATCAGTGACAAGATCATCAGAAGTATTACTCATAAACCACGTCATCTTACCCTTTCGCGCCGTCAATCTTCAAACACAACAGCGTGTTGAGGCCAAAGATGGAGAATTGTCTTCTTCCTTCAGTGACGAGCTAGTATCTACGCTGAAGCAATACCGCTTTCCTTGGCTGGGACAGCAGTCCTCCACGTCAACGACTGATTATGTTGCAAAAAGAATTGGCAAGGAAACACAGGAACACCTGACAGTAGCATTTCTTGTGCTACTGTTTGATATTGCGCTGACCTGCCGTCCTCGACATCTTCCGAGACTGCGTGGGATGGAAGGCCCATGGCTCGGGGAGCTTTTTACCCAGCTTACCGAATGCTTCAAAGAGCTTCTGCCTGCTAATCCTACGGTCGGGCAACAGAAGAACTGTGTCAGGCTGACAACATGGTTGTTACGCAAGGCGATACACCACAAGCTCCAATTGCGTGTTCCAATCATTGAGACAATTTTAGATCAAACATCCGGACTGTGTACCAATAAGGATGATGTCGAATGGATCATTGTCAGCCTTTCTCTTCTGAGTGATGCAAATGCTTTCATTGTCCCAGCTTCTTCACCCGACTCAGGTCAGACCCCTGCAACCCGACCACCAAATAGACATCTCTCTGCGCTACTATCCAAGATTACTGATCTATACCTCCGTCCATCTCCAAACGCAAGTCAAGAGGACCATGATTACGTTTTATCCAATGTTCTCATTCCCTTATGCACGGCATTCTCGGAAGGAAGGGATTTGATAGGCTTCTTGTCACACTGGAAAGACCAGCTAAAACTCGTTCAACTCGATAGAGCGAAGAAAGTAGGGGGTCCTAGCCTCTGGGAAAATCAGAGACTCCTCCAAACCGTCGCGCATTTGGCAGAGCGGACGCTCACTCCCGGCCAAATTGGGCAACTGCTATCGGCAGCAGTCAATGGTCTCGCAACCTCAGTACCCGACGAGATGGATCATGAACCAGTATCACTGGCAAATCTGGTCCTTCTGGATTGCCTTTTTGGGGGTATTACCCTCGATACGACGATAAAGCAGCTGGCTGCGACGGCGCAATTGGTATATAGCTCACTAGAGGCCATTCTTTCGTCAGGACAATCCCGGCGTGATCAATGGCGGATGTGGAGGGTAGAAGGGGTAATAGCCGAGCGATGGTTCCCAATTCACAGTTCTCCAACGTTCAAGAAGTCAACCTACTCGGCAACAGATCTGGCTATCCGAATGATCAAGGATACTGAGTTCACAAAGCGACAGCTGCCATACATAGACTTGACCGAGAGACTACATGCTTTCGCTTATATTCTTCGCTTTATTGCGAGGGAAGACTCGTTCTGGGAGGATGCACACTTTCTGTCACGTCAACATATAATTTCGGCAGTAGAGAAAATACTGAACGTAATGGAGCCTTTTTGTAGCCGCATAAGGCAAGACATCTTTGGCACCATCAAATCACCCGATTCTATCCCAAAATGGGAAGAAATCCACGGTCCCAGAATTGTGTCGATGGACACGTTCTACATTGCCTGTGTGGGACACATGATAATCTCCCCATGCGTCATGGAGTGAGTATGGCCTCCTGTTCACTTGTTCAATGTCCTGACTTGATTCTAGCTATCTGGATACACATCTCCAGAGTCTACTTGTCGAGCAGCTTTACTGGTGCGCAGTCTATCAGCAAAGACTGTCCCAGGCAATGCTCTCTCAGTCCCTTGATTATTCCTGGCCCTGGACCATGCTTGTGCACTCTGTTGCAATGAAGGCGTTGTCGTCCCTGACGAGTAAAAGATCCCACTCCAGAAACCCGGCCAATGCTAACTACTGCAGAGTGTCTTCGTGCTTTCATGATCGACCGCTATCTCAAAGTGTCGGACTTCAAGGATCAGAGACGTTGGGATATTAGAACAGCTTTCGTTTACACTGTAGCTTTTGAAGGTATTCGAACAATTCCAGTCCAGCAACTTGATCGAGCACAAAGGGGGGAAATCGCCAACCGAATACTTCGAATAATGCTCCAAACGAAGGTCCCAAGCCTTGCCACGATTACTGACCACCTTGATCTGCTTGCTGAACTAACGACGATGCCCAACAAATCTATGGATATCTTGACAAATACGTTCGATAACGGCAAGAAACGTTTGACTCGGCCTGAAGGGGAGTCCGCCTTAATGACTTTAGCGTGTGGCATCGATGGCTTTTTGACTTGGTCGGTTGAGCAGATTGATAGTGTAGCAGCATTAAGACGGCTTACATGGTCAACAATGAGGCAAGTCAGCCCCCCAATAGTATGGGTACTTCTCCCATATACTGATGAATTGCAGCTATCTATTTGCAACACTTGACCAGCAGAGCAGCGTTGATCATCTCAGAACCTTCTATAATCTGCTTGCTACAACACTAAGGCAGAGATACGAAAAGAAAGAGCCATGTACTCCTGCTTTATCAGCGATGATCGGGGTCTCGTTGAACGCTTTTTCACAACATCGCCATGACTTGACCGGTCCTCTGGTCAATGTTGTGCATTCGCTCGATATTTCGCGGCAGTATCACTTGGAAGTGATTCTTCGACTAATTGAGAGACTTACTCATCCCGACCTTCAAGACCGAGATCGGAGATACCACCTTGGCGTTTCCTTGGAATTGCTCGCGTTATATGTGGATCTTCTGGGTATTCACCCTGATCTACTACAAAGTAAGCGCTTCGATATGAGTTTCCAGGAGAAGCTTCGTCTTACGGCTTTAGTCTCATCCCGCATGTTCAGCAGTGAGGGTCTATTCGGATTGCTAAAGGAACAAGAGAGGGTCTTTGACCCTGGCCAGACGACAAACGTCGAGATCAAATCCTCAGAAGATCGATGTGGTGTTGAATACTTGATCTCGCGGCTCACAAATGTAGAGGTCCTGTTAGGTGTACAGGATTACAAGCTCGATTCCGGAGTAGTGGACGCAAGTCGACGAATATATGAATGTAAAGTAGACCAAGCGAGCGAGGATCAGGCTAAGGATGCTGACTGTCATTAGTGCAAATGCCCAAGGAAAGAAAGTATATTGCGGACTGTATCCGAGGACTGCTACCAGACTTAGGGCTGCAGAGAAAGAAGGAGCTGTGCTTCGGTCGTAACATTGATGATGGGAATACATATTTGGAGCCTTCTAGACTTCTCACGCTAGGAATGACTATCCATTCGCTCGACGGTAAATAGCATTCTGCCCCGAAAGTATCACACAAGGACGCTAAGTCTCATTAGATCAGCAAGCTCATGAGCTTCGCGAGGACATCTCTCGGACCGTTACACTCTTATGCAGAAACATAGTTCAGCTATTACATTTCCGCGACTGTATGCTCGCAATGCAGTGCACAAGCCTGCTACTGCAGAAACATGTAAGCCTCTCAAAAAGCCTTGAATAACCTTGAGCTCATCTCGTGAAGCCACGAACCATTTCACAATGGCATATTGACAACCTGCTATCTACCATTGCCACCAAAGCGTCCTACCTGGAAACCCGGATCAAGGAAAAACATTCAGCAATGCTCTACATCGGCCTCTGCAGACTCGTCGGCACAGTCTTTGCAATCCACCGTATGAAGACCGGCGGGCGCTACCACCTTGTCGTTCACGCGCTACAAAGCCTACTACGCTGCCTTTTCATCCCTTACACGGCCACTGACTCACCCCTCGAATCCCAATCAGCCTTCGCCGAAAATCATGCATCAGCCTACGCCCGCCTCCTAACTATTCTGAGCGACCCAACCGTCTCATCCGTCTCCCGCTCCAACAGCCGCTCACGCCTCGAACTCAATGATGAAACGAAGAAAGCGCGCAGCATCGCCGGCCAACACCTTCCATACCTTATCATGGAATACTGCAATAGCCAATTGAAAGGCAGGTTAGCGCCCAGGATGAAGGCGGCGCTAGATCCGGGCTTACATTCCGTGTTGGCCGTTATGACCCCAGAGATCATGCGGACGATAAATGCGGCGCTGGATGAGAGTGGGAGGGCGGTTTGGAAGGCGTTGTATGAGGATTGGAGGAGGGTGGGGAGGGGCGGTGGAGGGTGAAGTCTTTTAGCTTTCTTGAGTATGAGGGCAGCAGCGGAATATGGTGGATGCTATCAAGATTTGTGGACATTAGGCCACGCTGTGGTCCATTTCACGAAGGTTGAGAGCCAAACATATCTCAAACTACGACCGTAAAGAGCGGAAACTGTGGCTTCGGACGAACGTCAAGCTTCGGTCGAACAAGGCTCTGATCGACCGTTCAGATAAAGACCTTCCAAAGGAGGAATTGAGTGACAAGAATGGTTGTTGATGTAGCAGATGGGCGCCTGCCTTACGGATATATACCAACCGATTACACAAAGTGCTGGCCTCATTGCGCAAGGCTGATGAGAAAACCAGCTCAATCGTTGCAAGTGTCTGCGGATTCCGTGAGTGTATGGCGCTGGATAAACCACGCAGTCGTCAATGTGAAGCAGGGTGTGGCGCCACCAGTGGGTGGCATAACTCATGTCCGCTCTAACCCGTTTAGGCAATAAGTTTCAAACTAGCATACTGGGGATTTTATTGCTCTATTCGCCTTTCTACCATTTATCTGATTTAATCCCTTTACCCCCATTGCTACATAGTACCCTACACCGTCGGGGCATATCGGCGATCCGGCTACGCACCTCATCCAGCCCGATTTAATCCTATATATCAATAATCTTTTGCTTCAGCTCTTCCCGGCTCATTTGATAGCATAGTAGACGGCGTAGACGTTGCTTTAGGATGTTCCATAAGGCTTCTATAGGGTTCAGATCTGGCGACTGAGCTGGATATATTAGGCAGTCGATCCAGTTCTAATCCTTGTAGTACTACTCCAGGCCCGGTTTTCGCGTACTATGGCTTGGGTCGTTATCTTCCTGTAGCTTCCATAGATGTAGCTTATCGTCTAGCCTCGCGTTTTAAATAAGGCCGACGTAAACGGGAAGTAGACGTTCTGTGTAGTATTTCTGCGTCATAGCGTTCCCCGTCTTTTTCGCCTCAACATCATGAGGTTTCGAAGCCTCGTATTCGGCGTACCGTTGGTTGTATTCGTCCTGAGTTTCTCGTTTTCGCTTAGTAGGCCTACGAGGCTTCGGGAGCTTAATTTCGAACGTTTCGTCATACTCATCATTGTAGAATTAAAGCTGAGATTTATCCCACCACGAGTAGGAGGCGGCGACGTGGAAAACAACCCCATTAAGCTTAGGAAGCTCAGCAAGATTTTCTGGCTCGTAGCGTGTACCTTCTTCGCGTAAAATCCTCCCATTTGACTGCGCTGTAGGATCGATATAAGCCTCGTCGGTAAAATGAACCCATTTCCACATAGTATCTAACGTCTGATCCCTATGCTCTTGCCCGTAGTTTATGCTTGTTTTCCGGACGAATGGCCGTAATCTTCGCTCGTTTATAGAGCTTCGCGTTCCGACGACGGTGTATAAGCGCTCGCTGTACTGTACGAGGGTAAACACGCAGCGCGAGTTTTTCGATTTAACACTCGTAGTGCTCGCCGCGGTAGGGGTTATCGATAGCTAGGAGTTGATTTAGCTACTCGTCGGTGATTTTATAAGGACGCCCTAGACGTGTAGACTACTTCCGGGCTTATCGTACGGCGGTGTTATTCCCTAACTCTCGCTACGCTTTACGCCAGCGACGTGCAGTTCGCTCGTTAATATTCTCCGCCTCATAGACATGCTTTAGGGGCCGGTCTTCTGATTTTACGACTGCACGGAAGAGCTCAGCCTTCTTTGGCGTGTCGTATTCATATCGGCCGGTTCTGCGCTTCTTTAGGGTAGTAGGTAGCACTGTATCGGCCATAGGAGTGGTGATAATTAATTGTTTATTTAGGGAAGAAATCTTTTTTGGGGGGGGCTTGGCATCTATACTAAAGGGGTTAGAGCGGACATGAGTTATGCCACCCACTGGTGGCGCTCCATATTTCTAAGGACTGACATCTTACTATCTATCGCAGACCAATGAGAGTAAACGACAATCAAGACCCATTCAATGCAAGGCATCACTATCCCCCAAATCCACGAATGTAGATTACCTATCCCATCCACCCTCAAACCCCAGCAGCTCACCTCCCATACCATCACCACAAAAGCGATACCAACGCTCGCAGAACGTTTACGCCACCGCCGTCCCTGCTGGTGCCGTAGCCTGAGTCGCCACCGGTGCAGGAGCCTTGGTGTCGGCTGGTGCTGGTGCCGCACTGTTTATCATTAGTCGTTTGCTGGATCGTAGATAGGATGGGAAGTAGGTGTGGCTTACCAACTCTTTGATCTGCTGATTGTAATCCATAACCCCGACTCGAGAGTAGGATTGGCAATGTGTTACGGCAAAAATACCTATGAGAATGCGTCTATCATAGAAGGTGTTTTAAAGGTATGTATTTTTTTCCGATTTGTTTCTCGGTGGAAGAGGTAGCAATGCCAGCACGAGGGTAGATTGGTCATGTACCAATAATCTCATATGCTCACGGATGGATAAGGCAAGGGTATCGCGTATTCATCAATCATAATACCACCATCAAAAGTCATCATCCATCCATACGACGTCTGTATACCCGGCCCGATCTAGACACCACACGCCGTTAAAATTTCTCAAGGTTAAGTTCCTTAGTCACCGTCCTCTCCCTAACCCCCAACTCCATATCTTCCTTCCCCTTCCCCGAAACATCCTCCCCACTCCCACTCCCACTATCCCCATCCTCATCAAACCGCGCCCCATCCGCCAACGTCGGATTCTCAATCTCATCCCCAACCTCCATCCACACCGTAGACGTCGCCGGAATCGGACTAAACCTGCACAGGACCCAATACGTCAAAGACGCAACAATGAATCCGGCGAAGAAATTCAAGTTGTAAATGTACTGCGCGCCTTTGGGCACTGGTTTTCCGATTGCGCCGACGAAACCGACGATGTTGATGAGGATGCCGCAGATGTAGGCTGTGTAGCCGCGCCAGTGAAACCCGAAGGTGAAGTAGTAGGGGGAGGATTTGCGGGCGGAGTAGAGGTCGCGGATTTGGTAGCAGCCGCGGCGGACGATGTAGTAGTCGCAGATTATGACGCCAGCGATGGAGGAGAGGAAGACGGAGTAGGCGGATAGGTAGGTTGTGAAGTTGTTGGAGGTGGAGAGGAGGTTCCTGCAATATCATGTCAGATACATAGGGACTTTGTGAGGGGAAAGGAGGGCTTACCATGGGCACATGGCAAGACCAACACAGGCGCAGATATACCCTCCTCTTCTGATATTGAGATACCGCGGCAGCAGTGCGGTCATATCCGTACCGGCCGAGACCGAGTTCGCGGCAATATTCGTTCCTAATTGTGCCAAAGCAAAGGCAAAAGAAATGATGAAGACACCAAATCTAGCCGGCCCATTCGCATTCTTGCCAGTATTTGGGTTGATCAAGAAGTACGAAAGCAGGTTCAGCGGGTTCCAGATGGGGTCACCATAGATGATGGCTGAGGACGAGGATACAATGATCCCAATGAACGATGTCACAGCGAAACCCACAGGAATGGTGATGAATTGAGACCACAGGGCATCTCTGGGCTTGCGTGCGAAACGGGCGAAATCAGGGTCATTGACAATCAGCGTTGCGAAATTGGCTATCGACGACATGATGCCTTGGATCATCGCCCAGCCCAAGGCGCCTCCAGACTTGGTAGCGGGTTGGTGTACGATGGGACCAATGCCATGAGCCCGGACGATCGACCAGATGAAGAAGGCGATACCTGCCGGAGGAACGAAGAAAGCTTTCGCGGTGAACAGATGACGAATCTTGTGCACTGGGAACCAGATGAAGGGCAAGCTGCACATCCAGAAGAGGAAGAAGCTGACAAAGTCCATAGTGTCTGTCCCTGAGCTGGCGGGGAGGCCATTGGGAACGTTTTTGTAGGACGTCCAGATGGAGCGGATCATGAGGGTAACGCATTCACCTGCGGAAGCGTGAGCATATAATACTAAAAGAAAAACATTAGAGAATATACCTCCAATCCATGATTGCACCCCATACCAGATGCAAGCCATGGCAGCGCGGTTAAATACCGGCCACAGCGAGCCCCAGATACCGAATGAAGCTCTGGCAGTGACAGGAAAGGAGATGTGGTAAGTGGCTCCAATCCGACCTGTCATGCAAATAAAGGTGGCAGAGATAAGATAACCAATCCAGACGCAGAGCCATGACTGCCACCATGAGAGACCGTTTGCAACCATCGACGAGCTTATCATCCAGGTGTTCTGCGATTTATCAGTGTATGCTCGAATCAATGTTTTCTCGCTTGACGTACGATATTGAAGGAATCGGAGATCCAGAAAGCTACGAAATTCCATGCACCCCATTGCCGGCGCTCTGGTTCGACTATTTGCGGCTGTTAGTCCCGCTCTCAGTACGGCTAGCCTTTAGACACTGCTCACCAGGCTTCAAGTCTTCGTTCGTCAGCATCAATTGAGCATTGGTCAATCCTGGCTCCGCAGTCACAGCCAGCTTCTCCACAATCCGGGCGAACTTCGATTCCTTGATGGTCTCCATTGCGTCCAGGGTGTAATCTACACTTCTATGCAAGTCAGGATAAAGTATGTTATATGGATTATGCAGAAAGTTCAGTCAAAGCATGCTAGTCAGAATCGGTCTTGTAGATGTAGGTAGCCAGCGGATGAGTTAGAATATCAGAAAACCATCCTACTGAAGAACAAATCGTAAGGTTGAATGCCGAGAAATATCACAAATACCAGTTCCAAGACTTCCGCTTCCTGAAGACGTGCGCCGTGGCGGTCCCGGCGGTGGGGTCAAAGATTTTATATTGTATACGGAGTAAGTGGATCAGATTCATGCGCGGAATCTATCTCGTCATCTATAGCGGTCGCCGAGCTTCGCTCGCGCACTGGTTGTTCCTGTAGGTCGTCAAGCTCAAGGCTGAGGGAATCAGAAGAAGGATGGGATGGCACATTGATGGGGTATGACATGAATTATATGTGCAAAGTTCTCCGCGGTTGGGTCCGCCCGATAAGGGAGACGGGGTCTTCCAGCTCCAACCTTACGCTGTTGCCGCGCTACCAAAGGCGGCCGCAAGATTCTGAGGAGCGAAGGACGTAGGCGGCGCTGCAGTGGTGTAGAGATTTTGGGCGGTGGGGTGGTGAAGATCAGATCATCCCTGTCGAGGCTGCATCGCGGGCGACCAACAAAGTGGGGACCTGCTAACCCTGAATTTCCCTGGTGCTATCTGTTATCTAGGCGATCGGTTTTACCTCACTCTATCGAGCAACCACATGCGAGTATCATGAGGACTTCAATCCACTGGGGGAGGAATTAGCATGATCAGACGAACCATGGGAAAGGACACTGCGTTATCTTATCCATGAACATAGCGGGCTGCAACTAGATATGCACCTGCTGAGATCTTCCGCAAGTCTAGGCACGACGATGTCGTGTGACTCGTTCTGGGCCTCGTACGATGCTGCTGACGCTTTTAGTGTTGAAATGACGGGAATCGGCAAAGGCGCAGGCGACAGGAATGTATACAATCCGAATGAATCTTTCAATCATCGACATGCCTTTTCCCAGCAGTCTTCACGGCGCCAGCCCGCTATGCCCGACTAACTGTTAGAATAAATGGCTGTCTTGAACGCTAGTGTAATCGACCTGAGCACAAATCACCGCCGCTTTGAGTCGCGGAATGGGCGTTCCAAGCTCACTCTAGAGCCAGCGTCCGTTTCATCGCCACTCCTCTTGAGCTTCGACGAATCAACTCCTTGGTGTTCTGCATTTGTAATCTGCGATTCCGTGCTCTGTAAACCTCGCAAATGCCACCTATCTGGCGGCTTGCTTGATTCTGACGAATATTACCCTTCCACATTCGAACTGCCTAGAACCGCTACAATAGCCCTCATTTCATCAACAACCTTCTCCTCTAACCTGTTCTGACTTCCTCCATCAGCTTGAGCAGGCTTTGCCCGACTCCAAGCCTCCTCTCTCTCATTTGAAGGCACGATCCTATCCCTCAGCCCTTCCCTACTCTGCAGCCAGCTTTCTGCATCTTCCTTGACCTGTGCTCGATCCCACTTCACGTCTTCTATCTGACTAGCTATGACTGAGGCACTGGCACCTGCTTCGCGGAAATTTTGCAGGATAGTGGTGACCAGGGACAGTGACTGGGCTTCGGATGCCATACACAGTGTGATGTAATCTGCATTCGGCTCATTGCGAGTATTCGATCCGAACACACTTGAGGCTCGAGCGAGTTGGCTTGGGAAGTTGTTGAGGGCTGCTGCAACTTCGGCACCTAAAGGAGGACCGAGGGCGGTGAGAAGGTTTAGTAGGAGGGGAAGAAGGCCACGGGCCCAGATGGTGTACATGCGCACTGGCTGGTCGAACGGACTAAATGCCCGCGATTGCAGTAGTCGAATCAGGTTCGTGGATAGAATGTGAGTGAGTACACCTTCGACGGCCAGAGACTCAGCAAGGGCGGGTATTGAGGACATTTCGAGAAGGAAAAGAACGCTGAGTTCGCCGTAGAGAGGGTCGCCCAATGTAGCGAGCTGGTCAGACCAGGAGAGCAAAGTGGATGCGCAGCGAGCTGTCTGCGCATCGGAGAAAGCGATGAGAAGATGCGTTGTGTTGCGTGGGAGATCAGGAATGAGCAGTATCGTGCGGAGAATGGCCGTTATGAGGGAGAAGTCGGATGGATGAACGAGCTTTGGGGTGTCATGGAGGATAATTGTGAGCGAGCGGAAGCCTTGTGCCACTATGGTGGTGAGGATCTCAAGAGCAATGTTAAGGGTTGATTCTGGAGTGGACGACCAGCGCTGTACTGGAGGTTTGTTGGTTTGCGTGGCCTTGAGGTCTTCCACTGGAGGGGGGTTGGCTGGTGTGTTGACTTGCAGGGAGAGATAGAGGATTTTCAGAAGCATCCTATAGTAGTCTGCGTCATTTCCCTCAAGGGCAGATCCCAAATCCGGATTCCTTTCTCGCAGCGTATTCCATGCTTCTGGAAGGATGTTCTTGACTTCGGTCTCGCTCGACTTGATCTCGAGCAACCGCTGCATCAGTGCAAAAGCCAGCTCCACCCGCGATTGTGCCAGCCTGTCGAAGATGTATTCTGGCAGGGTGTTTTCAGCATTGGCTTTGAGGCAGTCAGTAATGACGACGGCCATTATCCTCTGGAACTTTGACTCTGTTGCTAGAGGGCCACTCAATTCGACTAGCAGGGACTTCCAGCTGTGAAAAAGATTCTATCAAGATTCAATTAGTAAATGGGGACTAATCTAAGATGTGAAGACTCACCACTTGAGACTCCACCACTGACAGGTTGAAGTTGGCCCTTTTCACCTCTTCAGCAAACCCCTGCCCTTTCCTACCGGCCCATGCAGGTTCATAGGCCAACATCTCATTTGCTAGCTTGAGATGGTAGTAGAAAGAATCTCCAAGCTGTGGCTTGGTAATCGTCGTCCTCTTGAAATCTGAAAGACTGCAACCAGGAAATTTCAGCTCGAAGTTTTGTCGCAGATTCCCATGTAGAGAAGCATTATAACTTGGTGTTGATATAGCGTTCTTGATGAGATATGTCAAATGTGGCACTAACCCTTTTGCGAACTTAAGGTTGCCCATTCGCTGGGTATAGTGTGTGTACATCGAGAGTATGTCTGTAACACGGGACGTCATTTGCAGGCTGTTATAGTCCGCAGACGTTTTGTACGACTTCTCTCGGCCGGTTGCAGTCACAGATCCTACATGAGCTGCGTATTCGGAGATTGCCTTCAGGAAGTGGCTGTGCTTCTCCACGGTAGTCAGCACCCATGGCCAGAAGTCTGCAGCGAGTGCAACAAAGTCAAGCATGGCCAGAGCCTTCTGGGGCTCTAGCTTTTCGATGTTCGATAGCGCATCCAGAGCTATGTTTAGTATAGGCTCGGAGCGTCCATAGCTTGAGCCAGAGGCTTCTGTCTTGTCCTTGAAGGTTTCTCGAGGAGTACTGCCAGTCAAAACGAAGATTGCAAACCACTGCTGGCGCTTGCTTACAACTGCCGAGAGCAATCGCCATATTGCCCATGCAAGATTTTCATTGTTCAGAGGTTGATCGAGCATCGAGAGTACTTCCAGGAAATGGCTTGCGGTCTCTTGACCAAGATGACCTAGTAAAGATGGAGGTTGTTGCCCAGCGGCGGCTGCCGAGCGTACAAGGGCATCGAATAGATCGACTACTGGTAGCTTGTAGCTCTCATGCGCAGCGTACACCTTGGCAAGCATCGAGGCAGCTTTAAACATCTGGTCCTCCAGATGAGACTGGGGATTGTCGAGTAATTGATTGACACTTATAAGTGTACATATCAAGCTGAGTGCAGCCTTGACTTGAGAAGTCTGGTACTGCGAGCCACGGGTGGGTAGGCTGTTACTTGAGGTGGTCATGCCTTCACCGAGTATGTGTATGAGTGGTAGCACTGTTACATCATTACTTGATCTTGACAAGAAAACATCGATGATGTACTCGGCCGATGGCGCAAGCGCATGTGTAAGCTTTCGCGAGAGATCCGGGCTGTCATTGGCACAGAAACAGCAGTTCAGAATCTTCTGAAAGATGGTACACAGCCGTGAATTGATTTCCATTCGGTCCTCCTGGACAACAAATCTCCAGTTCATTGTGCTCTCATAAATCTCAGTCATTGTTTGCGTGAGATTCAGCAAGACCCTCTCCATGGCCGTCTGCGACACTCCAGCTCCAAGGGACTGAACACTGCCAAAGCGTGCAATTGCTTTTGTAGGTGCTTTCCGAGATATTGCATGTGCGATTGAATCCTCAATAAGTGCATCGAACAGATGGATACATCCGAGCAGGAAATTGTAGCGGCCTACGATCATTTCCTGAGAAGCGATAATAACGCTAAGCTGATTCCCATCCTTGCCAATACCCAAGAGACCACTCCTGCCAAGGAACGGCCAGACTCTGTCGGGCATTAGTGGCAGGAGTGCATAGGCGAATTGTAGGCATTGTACAAGGTTGTCGACAGCATCGGCATCTCCGGAAGTTTTCCGAGGCTTGTACAATTCTCTCTCAAAGATGTCAAATATGACTGATACAATATCCTGGTTTCGATCCAATCTATCGCTGGCAGATGCAAGCATTGTCTGCGCCAATTCAATTGCATCCTTCGACGTCCGATCCGGCAAGAATCGTCGCGTAGCTGCTGACAGCATGGATGTAATTAGGCCAATCATGCCCCCAACGATCTCCGGAGAAAAGCTAGGGCTCGACACATTTGGAGATAGATCAGGTGATCTGGAAGCGCACTGCAGCACTTTGCCCATATACGTCAAACAGGAGAATTCTTGCCGCCACGCCACGACGAACGGTTTTGCACTATTCATAATCTCTCCTTGTGTGCCTCTAGGGACTGTATGTGAACTAGAGATCTGGTTGGATTTGCTCAAGGATCGCGAGACGCTATTAGACAGGGTCTGTTGAGCTACGGGATTGTCTAGAGTCGGACCGATATTGAATGTTAAGTCTCCTGTAAGCTGGATATAGTCGATTTCTTCCTGTGTTCGGACGGTTTCGTAATCATTAAATTCCTTGGACATCACGCATGTAAAGGTATCAAGTTCTTCGAGGATCGCCCACATCGCGGGCTCCGAACCCTCTCTGCCGTTGTTGTCAAATGTCAAGGCTCGACAGAATTGCAAATAAGGCCACGACTCGTAGGGAAAACGGAGTTGGGCATTCAGGAAAAGCTTCTGGCGGAGCAAGTTGTCATTCAGGAACCGGGCACCTGGATCAGCTTTGTCGGGCTCCACCGATCGATCTAGGATGTCCCAGAAGCGCTCGAATCCTGTGAGTATAGCCAGGGTGGCTGTGATCAAGGCAGGCTGATATTCGATGAAATCAAGACAGACCCGGATCAGGTCGAGTAGTATCCCACGCATCTTCTGGCTAGGTTTGCCTCCATGTTCAAAGCCATATGGGGTGCAATACTCAGTGGATATGGCTTCTAAAATATCGAAGACCTTGCCGTGCTCTACCGCATGGTTAGCCAAAAAGGCAATCGGATCTCCATCAAGAGCGGCAATGGCGACCGTGTCATAGATTTCTTCCAAGAGAGTTGATTGCTGGGATGTGTCGCTGCCGGTAGACGACCGACGCCACAACGATCCTATCCTGATAGTAGACGATCTCTCACCGTCAGTATCAGATGAGTCAGCTGCGTCAAACTTGTCAGCTGCGCGTAATGACTGCCTGACTTCTCTCGATTCTCGAATGCCAAGTGCACTTTCTCGCAAAGTTTGCATGATGATGCCCCAGGCTAATACCGCCGGACTCGGAGTTTTCAAAGGAGCAGCGGCAATGAAGATATCGTTCATCTCGTTGACAGCGGCAGAATCTAGGAGGTAAGGTGCATTCGTCGTCGGAGTGGTTGTCGAGGCGCCAGAAGCCGAGGTCTGCGCAAGCACGTCGAGAGCGAGTGGGGTTTTGAGAATAGCGAGTGAGATGAGCGCTGCAAGAGACTGGATAGGAACATCGTAGGTTCCTCGAAGTGCTGGATGAGGCGGCTGAAAATCTTCGAAGAAGCCGCATTCGCCCATAAGTCTATACCAGGCAAGAATTGCAGGAGACTCCGTAAGGCTCGAACATGACTCAACAAGGTTCAAGAGTATCTGCATGATGTGGATAATCTCCACAACCTGGCTCTTCAACCAGGCCACTTCGATATCTTCTTGTGCGCCTTCATCCTGGAGCCAACCACTTCCGCCAGTCATTGCCTTCAGCCTGGAGCGCAATGAGTCAACAGCATCAACTACGAAATTCTTATGGCTGCTCTTCCCGCCGGCATCGATTTTCCATTGGGAGAGTATGGTTGCTCCGACTTCTTCCAGCCAACCTTGGCCGCGCTGTCCTTGATTCGATACATCGCCGCCCTGGCTCAGCGCGCTAAATGTGATATATTCGCTGGTCTTGAGGAGGTACCGCCGTTCAGACAGGTAGGCTTCCAGCAATCTTCGGCGCCGTGCATTCGTATCGTCAAACGTAGGCGATTCCGTTCTCATCATTGTCGACTTGCCAAGCAGCGAGGAGCCAGGGTCGAATATCGATGCTTGAAGTTGCCCTGCACGCCTGCCTCCATCCGTGAGGGTAATTTGGTCGCCAGGACTTCCTCGCAGCAGCTGCGCCGCCGACCTTGTCTGCCATTCTAACACAGCTATTCGTAAAGATGACACCTCATCGATTTTGGTTTCCTTGCTGAGCCATAGGGTATCATCTTTAATTTGTTTGATGTCGTAGCGCGTATGGGAAAAGGGCGTGACGTTGATGGCAGAGGTCTTTGTCTCGAAGCTGGATTTCGTTTGCGATGTTGCGGCTGAAAAGGGCGATAATGAGCGAGCGAGTAAGGCAGCGGTCTGAGGATCGGTGAGATGCTTCTGGAGGACTCCGCTATTTTTCGCACCACCTGGTTGTGATAGAGCTAAATAGGTAGTCTTCCACGAGCTACGGTGCGTTAGCGATGCTTCAGTATATTGGTTTCTGGTGCATACAGTAATCGGTGCTCTCCACTGAAGCACCTGTCGACAGGGGGGAAATATGCCTCCCGGATTGGTGCCATCAAGGCATCGAGAGAACTAATTGAACACTCCAAAGTCGTCCCCTGAACTCAAGCTGTTGACTCTGAAGGAAATGTTAAAGATTCGCGAAGCGCGACTTAAGCGCGACTGTAATTTATCCATCGCGCTAGTGACTTGTATTGAAAAGGTGGATACCAGATGAGTCGGGAGATCACTAATTGACGACTCCAAACACCAGTATCATGTACTCTCGCCTCGCAGACAGTCTATGCTTTGATCGAAAATTGCGGACTATTGATTTGGAACATTGATCTCATAGTGCCGCACCTTAGTGCTCGACCTAGAAATCGTTTACAGTGATTTTCCGCAGTCATGAACGGAGCCGACTTGATAGATCACTCGCCCAGTCACCCAGAGGCTGCTCCTCGGGTCTCAAACGCTTCAAATGTTGTGCTCATTGACAATTACGATTCATTTACCTACAATGTAGAGCAGTATCTAGTGCTTGAAGGGGCTTCGGTCACCACATATAGGAATGACGAAATCTCGCTGAAAGAGATCATCGCGCTGGAACCCACTCAGCTTGTGGTCAGTCCTGGTCCGGGACATCCTGATACGGATGCTGGCATCAGCAAGGCCGCGATCGAGCACTTCAGTGGCAAGATTCCAGTCCTGGGAGTATGCATGGGAGAGCAGTGCATTTACTCCGTGTTTGGTGGCCAAGTCGAGGTGACAGGAGAGATCCTTCATGGCAAGACCTCTCCATTATGCCATGATTCGAAAGGCCTTTATGCAGGTCTTGCTCAAGATCTACCCGTAACACGGTACCATTCTTTGGCTGGTACGCACCCGAGTCTACCCGAATGTCTTGAGGTAAGCTCTTACATCGCCACTGGTCCCGACGGAGGTAAGGGTATCATAATGGGGGTACGCCATAAAGACTTTGTAGTGGAAGGCGTCCAATTTCATCCAGAAAGTATCCTCACGGCAGAGGGTAGAGCAATGCTGAAGAACTTCCTGAAGATGAAGGGAGGTACATGGAAAGAGAACGAGCGGTTGCAGAGGCCAACAAGCAATGGAGTCCAGACCAGTGGGACGGACGACAGTAAAGGCCTTTCAATGACTAATGGAAATTTCAGTCCGAAGCCAGACCCCAAGAACAAAGTGAATATTTTGGATGAGATATTTTCGCATAGGCGGGCTGCCGTCGAGTCGCAAAAGCAAACCCCCTCACAGCGACCATCTGATCTTCTGGCATCATATAACCTCAATCTATCCCCTCCACAAATCTCATTTCCTGATAGGCTACGAAAATCACCATTCTCCTTATCTTTGATGGCTGAGATTAAGCGAGCTTCGCCATCGAAAGGGGACATTGCTCCCCATATTTGCGCCCCTGAGCAAGCAAGAAGATACGCCCTTGCTGGCGCGAGTGTCATCTCTGTGCTGACCGAGCCTCGTTGGTTCAAAGGCTCAATCGATGACTTGAGAGCTGTCCGGCAGAGCCTCGAGGGAATGGCAGATCGTCCAGCGCTCCTTCGAAAAGAATTCATTTTTGACGAGTACCAGATCTTGGAAGCGCGACTGGCTGGGGCAGACACAGTCCTGCTGATTGTTAAGATGCTGGACGAGAAAACATTGAAGAGTCTGTACGGCTACTCGAGAAGCCTAGGAATGGAACCTCTTGTGGAGGTGAACACTGAAGAAGAAATGCAAATTGCGACGAAGATGGGGGCCCAGGTAGTCGGAGTAAATAACCGAGATCTGACTAATTTTCATGTGGACTTGGACACAACAAGCCGCTTGATGCAGAACGTATCAAAGGAGACAGTTGTCTGTGCACTAAGTGGTATTTCTGGTCCCGATGATATCAAAGCCTACCGAAAGAACGGTGTAGGCGCCGTTCTTGTAGGAGAGGGACTCATGCGGGCTAAAGAGCCTAGTGAGTTTGCCGACAGACTACTGGGTCGCTCAGCAGGCAGACTCAATCAGAAGAGATGCAACGTTCTGGTCAAGATATGTGGTACGAGGACACCAGAAGCTGCTAAGGTGGCCATCGAGTCAGGTGCAGACTTGATAGGCATCATTCTGGTTGAGGGTCGAAAGCGTTGCGTATCAAGGGAAGTAGGCCAATTGATTTCTGAGACGGTGCGAAATACACCAAAACCTAGGCAAAACGCCGATTTAGAGCATGGTGGTGATGTCAAAGAATACTTCGAGCATACATCGGGCTTCTTCCGACGAGCTGACCGGGCATTGCTGGTGGGAGTCTTTCAGAATCAGCCTTTGTCCTACGTTCTTGCACGACAACAAGTTTTGAACCTTGACATTGTGCAACTGCATGGATCCGAGCCCATAGAGTGGGCGTCATTGATACCAGTGCCCGTCATTCGCCGTTTTGGCCCGCAGGATACCGGACTGGGTCGAAGAGGATATCATGCCCTTCCATTACTAGATTCCGCTTCTGGTGGAACAGGTCAAAAGCAAGACCTGACTGCCGTCAAGCGTGCGCTACACTCAGATGGTGGCCTTCGAGTGATATTAGCCGGCGGTCTAGATCCTGAGAGTGTGGAGAATATTCTGACCAACATGTCTGAATATGCATCTCGAGTAATAGCCGTTGACGTCAGCAGTGGTGTCGAAGAGAATGGTGAACAGGATCATGAGAGGATAGTACAGTTCATCAAGGCCGCAAAGAGCGCTGGCCAGCCATGAGCTCATTCACGAAGACATAAATCACCATCACTTCATTGGTTGTTGTTTGGCTTTTGGCCATAAGCCCCTCTTACGAAGGGCTTCAATAGCCAACTGCCAGGCAGATCATCCTGACCACCTCATTCACTTGCCTTCACAACCTCAAACGGGGTGAGCAGCATTGTTCAATCTTCGCAGACGTCCATTCCAATTACTCACCAATCCTTTGTTCCTTATCTCACGTCGCTCTATCAACTTTGCGCCCCTCTTTTCCCAGCAGCAAGACTTCATTTCTACCTTTTGACACTTCCTGAGGTGTTCCCGCACATATATTTTACCTTTTTATTCAACTTTTGGAAATCTGGCCTTCACTGCTTACCATTCTTCTAGCATTGTTCTAAATTCTTATTCTGCATTTCTTCGCTTCTTTTCCAACTACTATTTAATCGAATCTACTTTGACTCTACTTCTTGACCTCCTTACTAGACGCAAACATCGGCTCACAATTCTCTGAGTTCTTGAAGGCCATACACAATGCGTCCCCCGTAATTCTCGAAGTTGGGTTCGGGTCGCTCCGTTCATTCGGTACATACATCATACATCAATTGCATCCTCGGCCACCCTCCAACAGAAACAACAGATCACCCCTACTTCACAATCGCCATGAAGTACGTCTTCAAGAACCTCACTATCGCGGTCACTGGCGACTTCGGCGAGAGACGCGGAGTCGACAAGATGCGCCAATGGGTCCAAATCAATGGAGGCAGATTCGTCTACGAGATCAGCCCGAATGTCACTCATCTCATTTGCAGCAAGGAACACTTACAGAAGGACAAGGCAATCGGTACATAGAAACCTCCCACTCGCACATCTTTCTATTTAGTAACCCTGTCTTTGACCATGATCGTCGACGTCTTCACCTTACGCCTTGAAGCTAACATTATTTGGTTATAGTCCGACAAGCTCGCGACCTCAAGACGGTGAAGATTGTCTCTTTCGACTGGCTTGAGGATAGTCTCATGGCGATGAGAGTAAAGAATGAGCGCGAATACCTTATGGACATACGTGTGAAGGCTGCAGCCCAGACAAAAAAGAAGAAAAAGATGCTTAGGAAGGGTAATGTCAAGAAAGGCAGTTAGTTTGCCCTGTATATATCTTCGATTACGCCGTAGCTAATGTGCTTCCAGTGGAGAAATTCGAGAAAGCGTGCAAGGAATTTGTGCAAGACATGAACACCGGTACAATACCATTCAAAGTGCTTGCTTTAAGATCTATTCTCACATTTCTGCAGACGGATACGAGATCTATCGCGACCCCTGCGACAGCTTTTCCTACGACCTTACCCTCGCCCGTGCTAACCTCCTGACCAACAAAAACGAGCGCTACCAACTGAAGGTGTGCCCAACTTCTCATACTTCACCAAGCACACCTCTACCCCACCTCAGAATTCCCTCCTGTATCCCAGCCTCATCACTTACATCATATCCATACTTCATCAATCCCCCTTGCCCAATAATTTCTACCCCCATCTTCCCTATATCACCACTCCCATCCGCTGCTCGTGCTTGTCTCGTCTCTCCGCGCGCTCAGAGGTTGCAGCTCTATGTCTCCCACGGTACGCCGAAGATGTTCGCCTGCTATGTCAAGTATTCGGCTCCGAATGTGACGTCTACGATTGAGGTGCTAGCCCCGAGGGGAAGCAGCTGGGAATTGACATGGGGGGCATTCGAAGCTTTCTTTAAGCTGAAGACGAGGAAGGAGTGGTCCATGCGGTTTTTGAAGTGGGAGCGCGGGGGCCCAGCCAATGCGTTTGTCTACACGCCGCCTAGAGGGGGTGAACCGAGGGGAATGTTTTTGGAAGTGTGACGGAGTCGCATGGATGAATGTTCCGGCAGCTAGGGAGGGAGACGAAAGAAGCTGGGAGATTTGCTTTTGCTGCTGGCTTGATGAGCACAAACAGAAATTGCTCAGTCAAAACGTTAGGTCGGGAAACTATGGACGTGCTAAATGTCGACTTTGAAGAGCGGATACTGATAGCTCTTAAATGATAGCTCTTAAATGATTTATTGAGCAATAAAGATGGCTTTTCATGAAGCTGATAATAATTGTCTTTATTAATTCTGGACTTGTTGCCAGCGAATTGCCCAGTATTGTAAGCCACTTACATGACTTTTGACCCATTTCCTTATCCCTTCCACCGGCAGAGGGCTCGTTGACTTGGCTAGGCGTCGGGTGAACGAGCCCTCCCTCTGCCACCGGAGGGGATACTTTGAATTCCCGGTTTAGTCGCCTGTCCGGTTACTAGTTGCATCATGATGGTCAAGACTCTCTTGACGATGACCGCATTCTCGAGGACTTTCCCCGCCTTGTCGACTTTATTCACAGCCAGGACCCCAAATCACAGGCTACTTCCGCTTTGCAAAGGAGCCGTTGAAAACGTTGCCGGGCCATCTTGTCGCTCGTTGTCGTCATCGTTGCTCCCGCCGGTATCTGTCTCACTGTCGAATTGATCTTCGCTGGTAGTGGTTGCAAACTTCTGCTCCTCCATCGCCCTGAGCAGTCGCTGGATGAGGGTCTTAGTCTGGGCTTCATTGATTTGATAATTCCGACTGGCAGTCCAAGTTTCACAAGTTCTTTGACGATTCTTTGCAATAGCTAGGGATTGTATCCTTCGAAGTGTTCCAGGGTCAAGCGTCGTAGGTACGGATCATGATCGGACATGCCAGTCTCGACAATTTGAAGGAAGCCCGTCACTTTGGCCTTTACAAGGCTGAAAGTAGACTGGAGCTTGGATTCCGTCATGACGAGTCGTTATTTTGCACGTATAAAATGCATTTATATCATGATAGCTAAATTAAAGCAGGGGAAGGATCACGCTTTTGTGGAATATGAAAGCAGTTTGGCAAGAATCCCAACAATCCCATCTCGTAAAGTGAGATGTACTAAAAATCCAAAGAATAGCTGTAAAGAGCGGAGAGTGAGAGCCGTATAATTAAAGCCAATGACCGCCATCTTTTTCATCATCCTGATGTTTTTCAGCCAGCCAAGTGCTCAGACAACCAACCTTACCTTTTCCAGATGGAGTACGTGGCCAAACATGGGCGTGAAGGAGCAAGTTCTCTCAATTACCTCGGATTACTTGTAAACGTAAAGTTTTGATGCGTACGAAGTCTGTCAGATGACATTTGGGAGATTGAGGACAGCCTAATCGTGAGCAGGACTGCTGAGCAATCTGCCTACGAACAATTCGATAAATGAATCCGGATAGTCAGTAATGAGTCGAATAATTAGCAACGGTATGTAGTAATAAATGAAGAACAAGACATCCTACTGCCTTTTGCGTAGAAGGCGGACATACAGTACTCCTGGCCGCTGTGACGCAGACCTCCGTAGATCTTGGCTTGACAGGGGTATCTGTCAGACCGCAAGGCGCTGTACAAGAGAAATTACACGTTCATAACAACATACATTCCTTTGGCCTTGGACATTGAATACATTTAAACGTATGCGACTCGTGCTCTCATATTAAGAGCGAAGGATTAGGCAGCGGACGCCGTCTGGTGCCCAGCGGAGGTCACTTTACCACCATCCGAAATTCGTCATTCTTTAGACCGACTTGAACCGACGGCGATTGCGCTCTTCAGTGTGTGACCTGCATGGATGTCAAGAGACAACAATCTATTGGCTTCTTTAGGCACTACTGAAGCCAATTATCCCTCTAGCACGCCTACACCCACTATCAATACGCCCAACAGCTCCCCCCACTCACATCCTCCATCACGGCGAGCATCACCTTTCAGGCCTGGCTTAGCCAAAGCCAGAGTCTCCCCACCCCCGAGGCCTAGCGTTATATCAAAAACGCCTTTCGATCACGGCCTAGAGGAGGAAGGCGCAGGTGACTCAGACCTGGAGGAAGCAGAAATGGACACTCGACCCCCCTTGCATCGGCCCACGGACGGGCGCTCAGGAGTGCCGCTTCTCAAAGACGAGCGAGGCCGACCCTCATATGATTACCCCAACGGAAGCGCGCGTCCAGCCTTCTCTACAAGAAAATCTACGTTTCGGAGTCGGAGTCCAGATATGGAGGGTTCATTAGCGGTTAGGAAGAAGTATACGTATGCGGCGTTCTTTTTATTGTTGAGCTTGGTCAGTTTTGTTATACAAACGGAAACCGCGGTTTATATACAACATGAACTCAAGTGGAATAAGGCTTATGCCATGCTGTGAGCTCGTCTCGCGTGTTTCTGGGGCAAGACTTGGTGCTAACGCAGGCCAGATACTTTACACACGGATCGTGGTCATTACTATGGCCTATGCAACTCCTCATACTTCGGGTCTCAAATTGGAGGACACCATGGAAAGCTTTCTGGCGACGCCATGTCTACCTAGTCCGCACGACCGCCCAAATGGTTGAATCTCAAGACGTCCATCTCACAAGTCGAGAAGCCCAAAAATCTCCCGTGGCCTATATACTCAAGAAAACGGCATTCGTCACCACAGCCTTGACAATAGCCGGCGGGTCGTGGTACGTTGCGGTGGATATGACCTCCGCTAGCGATCTTACGGCCATCTACAATTGCTCTGCCTTCTTCGCATACGCATTCAGCATACCGCTTCTTGGGGACAAGTTACGCTTCGACAAGGGTTTTTCCGTTGCTGTGGCCATAGCTGGTGTGCTCATTGTAGCTTATGGTGACACGTCACCAACGAAGCATGGAGGGAAATCGGGTGGGGTTGTAGGAGGCGCCCCAGAAGAGGAGGAAGCAACGAATAGGACACTCGGGAATATAGTGATTGGGGTTGGTAGTGTGCTCTACGGACTCTATGAGGTGCTGTACAAAAAGCTAGCATGTCCGCCTGAAGGAACGAGTCCTGAACGTGGCATGATCTTTGCGATGACTTTTGGAAGTCTGATTGGGTGTTTCACGCTGTTCGTACTATGGATTCCATTGCCTATACTACATTTGCTGGGCATTGAGAGGTTCGGACTGCCGCATGGAGAAGCTGCCTGGATGCTGGCGATTTCCGTGCTGGCCAACGCCACCTTCTCGGGGTCTTTCTTGGTGCTCATCTCACTCACGTCGCCAGTCTTGTCTTCGGTGGCTGCGCTGTAAGTACTCGTGTACCCATGACTTCTATTCTGTACACTGACTTCATTCAGTCTCACAATCTTCCTCGTGGCAATCGTGGACTGGCTACGCACTGGTGAAAAGCTGGCGCCTGCAGCTATCATTGGAGGTTTACTCATCATAGCGGCCTTCTTGCTGCTGAGCTGGAGTACGTATAGAGAGATGAATGAAGAGAGACGGAAACGGTACGCTTGACCTTGCCCTTTCACTCGCGACCTCTCATACTAACCCTGCATCAGTTTAGAGGAAGACCCCATAGACACTAGCGATGACGAATAGACGTGATTGCTCTTCTATGCATTGGGAAGGGGAAATTTTGGGCATGGCGACGGCGTTTTGGCAATCTAATTAGGTTAGGTGGCATCGAATGAGCATTTAGACTAGTACTGAAGAAGAACGCTTCTGTGAACTCTCAAGGCCTAATGCAGTGATTCCTGTACTCAAGCCATATGCACGTAAGCCAGGTCTGACCTTCATTCTCCCCTTTACAGCAGTAGGAATGACAACATTTCAACGCCATTTCCCTCAAATCCTATCATACAGGGTCTCAACAACCCCAGGCCATTCTGTCTCAATATCCTCTCTGTATGGACCTAGTCCCAATTTCGTCCAATCCTCAGCGAAAGCAGTTGAATTTGCCAAGGCTGAACCTCCAAGGAGCGCGTCTTGGACCGTTCTTATCGACAATGACACCACCGCCGACGTGCTTGCCGCCGAAGCCTTTGGTGTAGAAAAACGGCATGTTTAGTGATAATCGAGGGGCTCGTGCGGAGGTGGGAGCGATGAGAGGAGGGCGGCTGGTTGATTGGGTTCAGGAGGTTGTTTGGAGTGCTGGTGTGGAGAGTGCTTGTGAGGAGGCTAGAAATAGCGTTAGCTTTTGAATGAAGATAAAAAGGTGCCTGAATGTCCCAACCTTCTCCTTTGTATGGATGTAGATCGGTAGAGTAGTAGAGATAGGAAATGAAGTTGTTGTTATGCGGTTGCACTTGGCATTGTTCAATCCGGTTTATCGAGGCTTGGTATCCTGCGGGGAAGGTGCATATCGATAAATCGATACGAGTGCCTGCTTGGCACTTCTATCAACCACATGTCCATTTTCATTTGGACATATGGCTATCTTCGGGCTCTAAGAATCCCTTCTTGTGTGACTTGAGGAAACCCAGTTCCTCCAATGGCGCCATTCAGATGCGTCGGCGATAATTGAACCCGTGGAGATAAGCCATAACGCTCTCTCCGATCCAACCTCATCCCAATCGGTTCCTATAACACCATACCTATCTTTTCCAGAAGTCCATCATGACTATGCTGATGCAAACTGGGAAGCCGCGCGTGATCTTGGGCCTTATGACATTTGGTCCCGACGAATCAGCCGGCGCCCGCATCACGTCCCTAGACGAATACAACAAATGCCTCGACTACTTCCAATCCCAAGGCTATAATGAAGTCGACACAGCCCGCACCTACATCGGTGGTAAGCAAGAAGCTTTCACAGCCGATGCCCACTGGAAAGAGCGCGGCCTCACATTAGCCACAAAATGCTATCCGCACGAGCCAGGCACGCACAAGCCTGACAGGCTCAAGGAGAGCTTCTACAAGAGCTTGGCGGAGCTTGAGACGGATTGCGTGGATATCTTCTACTTGCATGCTGCGGATCGAAGTGTCCCCTTTGAGGAGACGTTGGAGGCGTTGAATGAATTGCATAAGGAGGGGAAGTTTGTGCAGTTGGGGTTGAGTAACTTTACGGCTTTTGAGGTTGCGGAAATTGTTGTTTTGGCGAGGGAGAGGGGGTGGGTGAGGCCGACGATCTATCAGGGGATGTATAATGCTATCAGTAAGTCTGATCACTGTGGTCAAGTATTGCTGATAAGCTGATATCCGTGTAGCTCGATCGCTCGAGCAGGAGCTCATTCCGGCTTGTCACCGCTACGGTATCGATGTTGTCATCTATAATCCCTTAGCTGGTGGTCTCTTCTCTGGCAAGATCAAGAGTGCTGAAGTCCCATCAGAGGGTCGGTACAGCAACACTGCTAAGAGTGGAGAGATGTACCGAAAACGGTACTTCAAAGACGCCACGTTCGATGCTTTGCGTCTCATCGAGCCCGTTGCTCAGAAGCACAAACTCACATTATTAGAGATAGCTCTGAGATGGTGCACACACCATTCTGCACTCAAGATGCAGAATGGTGGCCGAGATGGTGTCATCATCGGCGTCAGCAGCTTCGGCCAGCTTGAGAGCAATCTCAGGGATCTAGAGAAAGGGCCTTTGCCTGACGACGTGCTGAAAGCATTAGATGAAGCCTGGTTGGTTGCAAAGCCTACGACACCGAACTACTGGCACCTTGACCTTCAGTACACATACGACACCCATAAGGCCCTCTTCAAGCCGAAGAATTGAAGGTAAGCTGGTACGCCAAAGGCTACTAGATTTTGTAGAGTCAATGCTTGCCCACCACGCCTCATTTGTCATGCATCCGATCGCTATGGCTCGGCCAGTAATATACAAGCTCCGCGGCGAAGAAAATGACTCGTATTGTGCCGCTTTTGCAGTGAAATGAAGTGATGAGCGGATTTCTCATCCGCCTCAACTCCTCTCTTGACTGCAAAACTTCCCTTGATGCTCCGCAATTCTGTACAAATGCAACCATAGAAGAATGTATGCCAGACTGAAGCGCGATATTGGAGCACTGCCACTTTTGAAGGAGTGGAGACCTCGTTCTTCGCCTTGGCGCTAGTCATGACTTCCGCCCTCTCGTCCCCCATCTCGTCACCACAACACGACGGCCATAACGAGAGGATTTGTCATGCTATCAAATTATGGCCACAAGCTCCCAAATGAAGATTTTTCCTCCTCGTCCCCGTCAACAGAGGCTCGCACTCCTTCCTTCTCACTGTCAACCTTGAGAGCATCGACGTCAAAAGAGACTCATTCTCCTCTGCGGACGCAACCAGGCCAATCCTGACACCTTAACAATAGCAGAGGCCTCCGCTTCTTCGTACCCTCTATCATCTCCTGATCTCAGAGCCCCTCACACGTCTCAATCTTCACCATTGACCCGGAAGTTGCCCAATTAAAGCATTAGACCATTATGTATACCATCCTCGAGCATCCTGAGGGCCCCAGCACCGAGATGCCAATCCGCTCGAGTGTCGCTAGAGGTGGAGCAATCAATGAAGGCAATGAGGTCGGTGGACATGGTAGGTACAGCCTAGTAAGCAAGGCGAGCCTTGCTGATGTCACAGAAGGTGGATTCAGCCATGAAGGTGCCGTTGTCAGTAAGAATGGTGTAAGCAGCAACGTCAAGTACGCCAAGCACTCCAGTGGCCTCGAAGGTGGACCGATTCATGCAGACAATCGTTCAAGTGAGGAGACTGCTGTGGAGGAGGTCGGACACATCAACGACAACGGGACAGTGTTGCCATTCATCTACATCCCCTCTGTACCAGATCTCACGTATTATGCTCAACCCCTTAACATGTACATGGAGCCAATGATGAGTCAAGAGGAGTATGAGAAGGCGTTTGTGGCCAAGATTGATACTGAGGGGTAAGTCTATTTGCTAGAGTCAGCCCCATCACCGCTTTGCACTGGGTCAGCGCCGGATTGCGTTGAGCTCCACAATTCTTTTGTCCGGCGGAATAAATCCGCGCCTTTTTGCTTGTTTCTCTTCATGCGCTACAAGACATCATTTTGGATCATCTGATTCCAAAGGATTACTCCGAGCTGTGGCAGGGCTGCTGATGGAAGCTTGCGGTGGCCCACGCCTACTCAAACTTCACCTTTGAGGTGGGACTGAGGTAAAATTCAGGTGGAATTGAGGTGGGACCGAGGTGGAATTGAATCAATAATCGCTGACTGATGCTCTTCACTACAGGTATGCTGTCGTGAATAAAGTCGACAAGAATGAAATGATCTTGGTCGTGTGTCTTAACAAGGGCACCGACTACTGCTTCGAGCTGTCCCGCGCTACTCTGGAGCGCTCATCCGTTCTCAAGCGCATTCTTGCATCTGGCAACTTTCTGCAAGGTTCCGAAACTCTACTCCGTTTCATTGAGGATCCTGCGAAGTGCTTCCAAGCGGTCAAGATCTACTTAGAAGAGGGATCGGATTGCTTTACTGCTAAGGACCTAGAATTCTTTGCCATGCATGATGGGACCACTAAGCTCTCAAATACAGCCACTATCAGAATCCTGGCAGGGTTGCACAAGTTGGCTGTCAAGTTGGGACTGAAGCACCTATGGGAGATGACGATGAGCGTCCTCGAGGTTCTCGAATACAAGGTGGACGCGTTTTGTTGCATGAACCTCGCCAACCTTGTCTTCGGTCAGGGATTCTTCGGCTTAGAGATCGAGAACTTCACTCTAACGCACGTGGGCAAGCACTTCAACGAGTTGAACGACGCCATCTTGTGGCATGAAACCGTGGAGAAGCATAGGGGAAGCAGGTTGGGTACGGCGTGGGTTGAGATGGATGCGGACTACAAGGGAGCTTTAGCGGCCATCAAGAAGGGCGGCATCAAGCCGGAAGTCATCAGTCGTCCATCAATCCCCACCGTTGTCGTCCATGCCGCAGATACCACGAGTGGTACCAGCCCTCGTGAGGCTGTCAAGACTGCCCCTCAAGCAGAGAGTGCCCCCATCACTCGCAACGATGACCCAGAATATACTCCCTACGAGGAGAGCCAAACCCGCATCCGTCCGCAGTCAATAGACAAAGCTCGCGAGTTGCTAGGAATCCCAGCAACCCTGGGGCGAAAGTCGCAGGACGCCGAGACCGCCGAGACTGCCGAGACCTACGGAAGCCGCGTGAGCTTTGACAACAATTACAAGGCTCGCAAGATCCTGGGTATGAACTCAGATGGAGGAGGCAAGATCAACGGACGTCGTAAGCAGAGTATAGGTCAGAAGGCGAGGATTCGCGCCGCTAGAGCAGCAGAGAAGGGCGTCAAGAAGGTCATGGGATAGATGTAGGAGAAGTTGTTGTCGAGTGTGAAGGGCATGTTGCCACATTCTCATACCCCGTTTGTGTCGAGGTGATTTGAAGATGGTGTTGTAAGAGCAGAGAACATCCATTATACAGTCATTACTCCGAAATCTTCAGCGTCGTTATGCATGCTGTCTGTGCCAGGGTACATCAATGCCATGACTTCCTACCCATACTTTTCTCTATTCAAAATCCAGATGCCCATAGACTACAGCTCCGAGAGACGAAATTTGTAAAGATCCACCACGTCCAAATCCAACCCTTATCCGTTCCTGAATGCCACTCAATCGCCTTGTACAGCTCCTCAGCCCAATCTCCCCTTTAAAATCCACCCCTAACCAACCCCTGCAACACCCCCACCCCAGCCCTCACCCCATCCACAACCCTCACACCCTCCCCCACAACATCCCTAACCCACCCCTCCATCCCCGCCATCCCCGCACACCCCAGCACCACAGCCCCAACTCCCCCTCCACCAGACCCATCCGTACTCTCAAGCAGCCGTCGCGTAGCATCCTTAACCCGCCTCTCCACTTCCCCATGCCCACGCAACTCCTCAGCATTCAGCCCACAGGTTTCGACGCCTGCGAATACCTGGGCCGCTTTTTCAGGGCCCAGCATACGCTGCCTTATCTCATCTCCCAGGATCTGCTTCCAGACATCGCCGGTACTGACGATGCCGAATTCTTGACCGGGACGTAATAGCTGGATAGAAGCCTGGACCGAGGCTTCGAAGATGCCGATTGTGGGTTTTGGGGTTAGGTTGTGGAGCATGGGGACGAGGGGGTGGGGGGAGTAGCTGTGGTTGGGTTATGGTTTGGTTTTATGGCATGGAATATGCGTGTGAGGATGGGGGTGGGGAGGAGATGGTGGACTCATGCGTGTGGAGACAAGTTTTTTAAATTTCGGATTGAGAGGATATTTGAGATAGATAGAGCTTCAGGACGTACGTACCATGCCACTAGAAATGCATTGTGTGACTCCAGGTAAGGGCGAAGTGCATCAATGGTGGCATCGGCGGAGACAGCGGCGTCAATTTCATTGTTGATGGAGGAGACACCGGCGGGCGCTGTCAGGTATGTGTATTCAGTCTGGGGGTGGTGGTCAGCATATCTAACTGGGAAGAAGTCGTTGGGGAGATGGCATTAAAGGGATTTACATTATTGTAACCTAGACTTTCTACGGGTGCGCGGAGACCATCTGTCATAGACTGGGTGGTGTTGGGGTTGATGATCAAAATCTTTACAGTAGGCATGTTGTTGGAATGAATTCTGGTGAAGAAAGGATTAGAAAATCTTAGAAAGAGCGCAAGTTGTTCCGAACGTCGTTGGTCATCTCGGAGTTTTGGGCGGGCAAGTTAATGTACAGAATTTGGCGAAGAAAGCCAAAGCATTGAGGCTTGCAAGGCTCGCGATTATCGAGGGCCAAGCTTTTCTAATACTCTAGGTCCTTGCTCTTCCCACTCCTGTTTCGAGATCCACATGTTCTCTTTGTCCGCCATCTGCCGAAAGATTAGTAAGGCCTAGCTGATAGAAAAGGCAGAAGGCAGGCTTACAATGTTCGCAAGTACAGCTCCGCCCAAGAAAACCATATGTCTCCTCCTCGGTGGATCCTCAATTCTGACTTTAAATCTCTATAGGAGAATTAGCAGTGTAGAGAATGAATCTCCTACTGTAGATTTACGTTTAGCCTCTCTGGATTCCCAGCAAGCACCTTCGTCAACCACAACTGCTTGATCTCTTTCTCCATCCGCGACGGTAGGCCAGGATACATGCTGCTTCCACCGCTGAGCACGATAGCCTTGTACAAGCTAGTCCTGATATCCACGTCCGCCGCTTGTATCGTATTGAAGAGGAATTCTGCAATACCGGGCTGTTCAACATCTACCAGATGTGGCTGAAACAAACACTCGGGTGCCTCGAAACGTTCACTTCCAACTCTGATGACACGGCCATCAGGTAAAGTGTATGATTCTACCAGCACCGTTGTGTCCTCGCTCAGCTTCTGATCGAGCTCCAAGTCGTATGAAACGTAGCATAGCTTTTCTTTGATTTGCCGCACAGTCTCAAAGTCAGCTGTTCGGTTGAGGGCGTACCCTCGGCGGAGGAGGAGGGCGATGAGATTTCGGGTGACATCTCGACCTGCAACGTCGAGTCGTCGGGTGAGGTGGTTGAGGACTGTGGATTCGTAGACCGGGACAATATGGGTGACACCGTCGCCAGAGTCAACAACAACACCACTGCTGAGGCCTGGGATGCGGATCAGCTACGACAATGTCTACCAGTATATATTGGAGCCTACCCTGAGCGTAAAGCGCCAGTACCGCTTGAATAGCCACATAGACCCCGCCAAAGCTGTATTTTTCGAACATGACATTGCACATTTCCTCTCGATTCTTCAGAGGATTCAGTGGCGGTTCTGTTAATAAAATTTTCCTGCCAGTGGTATCTATATTCATCTTCTCTTGGAATGTATAGTCCCACAGGTGCTTCATGTCATCCCAGCGCTTCACAATGCCGTTCTCCATCTTTTCCGGCGCATAGTCAGCAATGACTTCGCCTAATTGCCAGAGCTCTAAAATATGAAGCCCATACCGGGTATGTGATCTGTAGCATTGACCGGGCTGCTGCTGCCTCGTCTCCACACATAATATCCTTGACCACAATGTTCCCATCTCTTTCCTCCGATCGTAGAATTGGCCGACCCACAATTGAAGGATATGAATATTCTGGGAAGTTCTATCGATGATGCAGACGTAATCAGCAAAAAGTCGGGACTTGCAGCGCTCAGTAGCCATTCAAGTACTCTGCTTACCTGGGCCGCATATCCCACTTTGAGGAACCCAGTCCCTCCATCCAGGACTATTTTTCGTCAGCACGTAGCCCGACATTGGGATGTTGATAACCACACCTATAGGTGCCTCTGCCATCTTGAATCAGCTCAATTGATGAGTTATCCCATCATACTCCTCTCCAGGCAGCTGAGTGCGGAATGCGTGACAAAAGTGCCAAGCCGCGCGTATATTTCGGGAAGGCAAGCGCGCGACATGGATGACGTCGGCAGCAGCTTCCTTCCTTTCATCGCTTTACTATTATATTTAGGCTAGGTGTCAAGGCATGCAGCAATCGCGAACTCTGTGAAACCAGAAGTCACGGAGTTCGTGTATGCAAGAGCAGATATGTGGTCTGTCACGGGCTTCAAGCCCGAAGAATTGCTTATGTCGACGGCGCTAGCAATTAGGATTGCCACTTCAGTGGCAGCTGTCCTGTTCTCCAATACTTTTCAGATTACGATACTGTGTGCCGAAGCTCGATGTCTCGGCTAGCTACCATGGAAAGACAAGGTGCAGACTTGAAAATATCTCGGAAGCTGTCCCTTGCCCAAGCCTGAGGAAGTATGCTGGTAGTAATGCAAAAAGGAAAGAGCGAGCCTATCTCCAAAATACAACGACTGCTTCTTATATCTATCTGTCTTGCAATCCTGCCTTTTGCAAACCCGACAACACATTTTTAAGCCCACATTCTCAATCTTGAGACCACTATCGTTTGAAGTAGTATTTGAAGCCTACTGCGTTCCACTTGCTATCTTTCTTGAGTAGTATTGAATCTCTTTTCGACCATCGATTTCTTTCCTTCCAATATCTCGCACAAGATTTGGCATGCTTCGCGCGCACAAAGCTGAGATCTACAGGCATCGCACCTCCAGCTTGCTATTTAAGCCCACCATGAACAGGGTGCTTAGAGGGTTCTCGTCCGGTTCCCTTGCCGAGGCAGACGACAGAGAGCCTGCGTCTCGCGCCAACATCAATGCCACACCACGGTACCGAGACTATCCAGAGCTGATCTACGATGAAGCCTTGCGCCAATATATTCCCAACCCAATCACCGAATGGGAGGAAGGACTTGAACAAAGACGTGCCATGGGCTTACAACCGGAACAGAGGATTATCTCCTGGGACATTGGCCCTAAGCCAACACCAACACCTCCAGCACCTCTACGTCTGCCCGACCATTTCGAATCACCCTACTATGATATGACTCTGGGTCACGACCATCCATCACCAGAGTATCCCTATGGAAGACTGCGTAGCGCATGCTTTGCGACGCCAATGTCAGATCCGAAGCCGGAAGCAGATCTGGATGATTCATATCAGTCCCCTGCCTATGGCTCATCACTCGGCTACGATACCCCCTCTCCCAGCTCTCCGTGGGGAAAGCACCGCTGCTCATACCTAAATACCCTCACAAACAAACTTGAAAGGCCCGTAACGAGCGAAGAGGTACGCAATCTACTCGAAGTAAGGGGTCGCATGACGAAGAAGAAACTCGAAATGAGGGTAGCAGGCAAGGGAGAAAACGCGGTCTCTCAAGCCGCGCCCGATGAAACCAGCCACCCTCTCCAGTCGGAACCACCAGCGCTGCCCGCCATCGCGGCGATAGGAATTCGTACAAGGATGGGCAATATTACCGATTCGGCGGAGGCGCTTGGAGGCTACCAGCTTTTCGACGAGCTTGAGAAAGAGGATCTAACCCGCGGCGGTACGGTATCACGAGAATCTGATAGCGATGGGAACGTATTCACAATCGAGCAAGTCACGGGGGATCAGACCAGAGGAAGCAAGGATCAGCGAGAATCTTCGCAGCAGCTGGATGTCGACGCATTGATGCAAGATTCGGGGAGAAAAATTATGAAGCGCAAGAGCAAGGACATGTTGAAGAGCCTGAGAAAGAAAGTCTTTGGGGGCCGATGAATGACGAACCAAGTCGGCTATCGAGAGCGGATTGTGCTACTTCGAGGGATGTTGAGCAAAGTGTGTGCAACTGTTGATTTTACTTGTCTATCATTTAGACAGAAACACCGTTGTCTCCATCATAGATGATCAAGACCTTGTGACAAGATCCCAAATGCCAATGTATTCAGGGTCAATTGCCCTTGACTACTACCGGTTTTGGACTAACAACGACAATACAATACGTAAAGGTGATCTTATTCATTGGTAAAAGCTACCAGCAGAGTGAGTCTTGAGCAGCCAACTCTCGAATAACGGAATATTGGAGCTGGTAACGGACCCTCGATGCTGGCAAGACACAACCGAGCGCAGCTGCGATTGGCACAATTCTTTGTTGATTGAAGTGATTTATTCGTCTAATCTATATATGCGCAAACGCTTTGCTTTGCATCGTGGTAGACCCCCTCTAATAAATAACGCCATAAGGATGCGGCTTGATACTCTCGATATCAATGTACCCATACGAGTACATCCCGGTATCATGGGCCATGATATCGCTCCAGTTTCCCATATCCTTCATGAAAGCCTGCTCATATGGCTCCTGGCTAAGGTCGATGGGTTCCTGGTCTTTGCCAATCATGCGGATCTGGCTGCCCGCGGCCACGTTGGTCAGACCGAAGTTGTTCTCGTCCAGGCGCTGCTTGATGGCGCCTTTCACCTTGCCACTGAGGATATCTGCGCACAGACGAGGCTCTTGGCAGATGGGACGTGCGAGACCGACACCGTCGACGGTGTTCAGAGCGTTGACCATTGCGCCGACGGTCTTGAAACCGCCGGTGATGTAGGTCTTGGTCTGCTTGAGGGCAGGGACAATGGCCTCAGCAAAGTCGAGGAAGAATGCTTCCCGCTTCTTGGTGCTGTCCCTCTTGTGCATAAACGCCAGCTCCTCGTAAGTTCCGCCACTCAGCTCCACGAAGTCAAATTTGTTGGCTTCAAGAGCAGCGCAAAGTTCCTTGCACTCGTTTGTATCAAAGCCACCCTCTTGGAACTCGACACTATTGATCTTGATACCGAGAATAAAGTCTTTTGGGACGCGAGAGTGGATTCGCTGGGCGATCTCCATGATCAGGCGGGATCGGTTGGCGAGAGAGCCACCATACTTGTCAGTACGCTTGTTGGTAGAATGGGCGAGGAATTGCGCTAGCAGGTATCCGTGGGCACCGTGGAGTTCGATGCCGTCATAACCCGCTGCGTGAAGGTATTCAGCTGCGTGGGTGAAGCCTTCCATGATGCGGTCTATTTCGTCCTCCGTTGCTGGGTGAGGCTTCTCAAAAGTCATGCCCATGACATTGCCCTCGAGTTGTACATCGCTGGCTGAGACGGGATTCTTCTGAATTGACGAGCCAACCTGTCGACCTGGGTGTGAAACCTGGCCAATGACCAGGCTGCCGTGTGCTTTGCTTTCGGATGCGAGCTTCTTAAAAGCCTCGAATCGCTCGCCCTTGGGTTCTGCGGTGCGAGGAATGATGGGGTTACCGGCAGCCTCCAATTGATCGAATTCAATCATGATGTTGCCTGTGAGGATAGTACCGAGCTCTCCCTCGCCCCAACGTTTGTAGACGTTTATGAGGTTGTCAGACGGTATGCCGCGGGCATCGAAGTTTTTGGGATCCCATGAGGAGATTCGCTCCGTCATAGCAGCCTTCAAGCTGTAATGATATCAGCGTTGTAGTGGCTTGGGGGGAATAATGTGCGGTGAAGCCATACAATCTGTTGGGAGCAGTCTTGCCACTGAAAGGGAAGTCCAATGGCTTTCCAAGGGGAGCCGCGGACACATTCTCTGACTCGTAACGTGCTGTTGGTGCCATCGTGTATTAGAGAGTGGTGTCGTTGAAAGAATTAGTCATGCAGGGATGGTATATCAATATGGCTGTGGAGTGTCTGGCTGTGGGGAAAGGAGCGAAGTCTGATATAGAGGGTTGAAGGCGGGAGTAAAGGCTGTATTAGTCAACCGCTTGGGGCTCGAAGCATCACGCAATACCACATCTAACACTGAAATCAAAGTCATCGTTAGTAATCAACAATGGACCGTCATTAGAAATAGAGAATGTAATGCGAAACGGAGATTTTCGGTTCTGATCGTCGTAAATAAGCCGGAGTACGCTAAGGGCTTCCATAGAAAAAGCCCTGCAAAGGTTTAGCATGGGAGGTGCTACAGAGACACCCCCTTTGCCTACATAGACACCCCCCCGATCGCTACATAAACACCCCCCCCCATATTGGGTTAGTGGCCGGGGTTGCCGTAACAAAACATTAAAAAATTGTTCAGGCGACGCGGGCGCATAGTAATAAGGCTGCTACCTCATCCCCAACACCGTCAGCGACGACGACGTCATATATATTAGTATTTTGAATAGGTAGATCTTCAAACATAGTGGGTAGCTAGGTACCCTGGCGAGCGTTTAATAATAGAATCGCTATGGAGTAAGTATGAACAGGATTTTCGTTATTTTCGCCCTCATCCTGGCCGAAATACGCGCCCATAGTAGAAACGCCTCAAATCGTTCAAATCCGACGTCTTTTAGAAGAAAAAAAAATTGTTTTAGCGTCGCTGAGTCAGCTCAGCTACCAAGCTGACTTATCAAAGCCCATTATCGGGGCTGGCCTTGAGGGCCTGGTAACGCTGGAGCCGGACCCTGGAGCCGGTACCCTGGAGCCGGACCCTGGAGCCGGACCCTGGAGCCGGACCCTGGAGCCGGGCTTAGGCCAGCCTGCGGTAGACATACTAATGGTTACGGCAACCGGGGCCACTAACCAAACATGGGGGGGGGTGTTTATGTAGCGATCGGGGGGGTGTCTATGTAGGCAAAGGGGGTGTCTCTGTAGCACGTCCCTTTAGCATTCGCTCCACTCTACTTGTGCGAAGATTCCAGACGCCATACTGATGCGTTCCTACCAACCAGAGTGCTCCCAATCGTCTCCGTATCTTCTGGTCTCGATCTATACCCCCTCCACACGCCTATCAACAGAGGGTCATGATGTTGACACCCCCAACATGATGTCCAAAGCCCACAGCTGGGTATCTTCTCAATCCTTCATCCTCTTCGTAGGTCTCCCGGCGAAGCTATCGTCGGGAAGTCCACCCTTCTTAGTTCCAGGCAGGCTGGCCGTCCGTATGTCATTGTCGTCTGCACTGACTCTGCGATGAGGATACTGCGTAGTCATACCCTCGAAGCAGTTGGCGGTGACCCGATCTCCATTCGCTGTAAAATATGGATGTTGAAGGGCTTCTTCGGCAGTCAGTCGCTTGGCTGGATCATACTCGAGTAGCTTCGATAGCAAATCGAGTCCTTGTGGCCCGGGGCTCGTAGAAGGTGGCGAATCTGGGTAGCCCGTGCTCTTCAAGGTGTTCCAATACCATGCTTCGAGACCTGTCTTGCCTTGACCTCCTTCTCTCAGAGCGGACGAGAGCGTTTGCAGCTGAGTATATTCCGGTTGATGAATCAGACCAGGCCATTTTTCCTTCGTGGGCATACCTAGGATCTCCACAATCTTTTGCACTTGGTTCTTTTGAAAGGGAACATTCTTCTTGCTGTCCATCTTTGCCTCCTCGCCTTTGAAGATTGGACGTAATGAAAGCAGCTCAGCGAAGATACAGCCAACAGCCCACAGGTCAATAGCAGGTGTGTAATGTCGACTTCCAAGCAGGAGCTCTGGCGCACGGTACCATATTGTAACCACGACTTTGTCTCCATTGTACAGTGGATGGAGAGGCTTGTTGAACAATCGAGCCAAGCCTAGATCACCAATTCTTACTTCTCCCTTCGAAGTCACCATGATGTTGGCAGGTTTCAGATCTCGGTGTAACACCCAATTGGTATGCAGATAGAGCAGTCCGTTCAGGAGTTGAAAAAGCATCGATTTGATAGCAGAGGCTGGTATCGGATGACGAGTCGGCTGGCTGTGATGCTGAATAATCTGCAATAAGTCATGCTCGGCATATTCGAAAACCATGTATATGCATTTGTCTTCCAGAATGATTTCGACCAAGTGGATTACATTGGGGTTCGAGAGTTCGGAGCAGAGCGCCATTTCACGGCAGGCTGATTGTGATATTCCTGTATATTGGACCGTCTCGCCCTCCTTGTCTGGCTTGAACCTATAGAAAAATGTTAGATAGATCCCCCACAATAGGTCTCCATGTACATGCTTCTTAATAGCAAACTCGCCAACTTGTCCATTGACACCAACAGCCTTATACACTCGCCCGTATGTGCCACTGCTGATGAATCCGACAACCTTGTACCGATCCAGGACGTGGACTTTGCTTGTGTATCCATTATTTAGCGGAGTCTTCCTTGCATCTTGCGACTCTACCTCAGCGAGCATGTCAGCGGAGTCTTGTGCTGTCCAGCCATCGGGTAGGCATGGCAGGCAGTTGTTCGCCCATGTGTCGAGGCTTGACGAAGAACCTGGATCCATAACTGAAGAGATGTGCCCACGAAATGTACTTTTGGATGAACGTATGTGGAAGACTGGGAGTATCGATAACAATCAAGAACGACATACCATCGAAAGCAGCTTGCACACTTCGCTTGAGACTCTGCGTAGCTTCCAACGCTCTTGCCGTTGCAGCGGATGACGGTGGATTAGTGCCGCTCATGCTGGCAGTCACGGCTAGCAATAATTTACAGATTTGTCAAGACCATGGTGAATGTATAGATGGCAAAATCTTTACGAAAACTTCCAAATATGGTCCAGGCTACACCGGTGAAGTGAACGGATAGATCCCGAATAAATTTGTAAAGTCTCTATTGTTAGTACGATCCCTGAATTGAAGTTCTATGTGTTTGGCTGTAGAATTCATGCTCATTTCACATATCGTATTTGGACGCAGAGGTAAATGCATGTGTGCGCGCTCAGGAAGGTTGGAGGATAGATAGCCATACATTTCGTACCCCTGTAGAGTACGGGGCTAGTATTAGCGCCTGTAATATTACCCAACATCAACCGGATTCGCCGTGCTACAGGCACTAAACCATTCGAAATTGAAGTATTTCCAGCTAGTAGTGCGCCATACCCCAGCCCCTGGAGCGAGGAACACATCGTTCTTGAGGAGTGTGAGCCAGGAAGTGGCATTCACCTCGGTTTCTTATGCATGGGATTGATCAATTTTCCACCCTTGGAGCTCGCAATCTACCATCCTTTTCGGCGCTTGAGGTAAGAACGTGTGATTGAATAGCGGAATTGAACTGGCGATCCATCATCATTTGGGCCGCCTAAGCTGGGGGTGCAATAGCAACCTCATGAGTTGGGGATTTCTTGGTCCTCAAGCTGAGCACCTACAATTTTCTAAATTCTATGAGATGGTCACCTACGGTTTTTCTGAATGTACGAGTTGCAAGTGCTCTATCTTCTTCAGGCTACGAGATAGAAATCCATCACTTTCCCAGTGTCTGGATTGAGATCGTGCTATACTGCCAGCTCTTCGAGCTGACAAGGTATCGTGTCTGTTACATCTCTACTCAGAATTGTGTCGTTTTATGCTCTGGGTCAAATTCATCGTGGTTATCGACACGTTCCAGATCCAGTGCGGCCTCCCACGTTGAAGCTTTACGTCAGCGGAAACCGAGTTGTAGGATTGGCGCGGAGTGCAGCGAAATCTGCGACAGGACTTCTTTGTTCTTGAAATATTTTCTCGTGTTTTTGCCTTACACAGCCATTGCAATGTCAATAGTTTCGAATTATGTCGAAGACTCACACAGCTTCTGCTACCATAGAAAGTCTTTTGGTATGGATGGCACCATGCAATAGCAGTGGCGAGTACACCCTTCTTTGTGCTCAAGTGTTAGAACGTTGTGTTTCACGCATAGTTGATTCATACGATCTTTTATTGAATGAGAAAGATGACTCGATAGATGATTTTGTCGTGTTTTTGCCTTACACAGCCATTGCAATGTCAAGAGTTTCGAATTATGTCGAAGACTCACACAGCTTCTGCTACCATAGAAAGTCTTTTGGTATGGATGGCACCATGTAATAGCAGTGGCGAGTACACCCTTCTTTGTGCTCAAGTGTTAGAACGTTTTGTTTCACGCATAGGTGATTCATATAATCTTTGATTGAATGAGAAAGATGACTCGATAGATAGCTGCCAGAAAGGCATAAAAGGCCGGAAGTTTGCACGCAATTCTCCCTTCTTTCACAGCACCTTCTTTCCCATCAAGAAACCTCTACAAGCTAAATCAATTACAAAATTCTCGATCCAATCTCACTCACACACACACACTCAAACCATTCCATACTACACTCCTTCACCTGTCTATCATGCCGAAGCGACAAATCGCCCCTGATTATGGCCGGGGAACTACAAGCGGTCCCACTCAACAAGGCAACGAAGCTACTTCCTCCCGTCAACAGGGCCAGGACCCATATGGTTACGTCCCACAGAGCCAGGTGCCATCTGGTTACGGTCAATGGAGTGGGGGATCATCTGTTTACGGTCAACCGGTCCAGGCGCCATCTGTTTACGGTCAACCGGTCCAGGCGCCATCTGGTTACGGTCAGCTGGTCGAGGCGCCATCTGGTTACCGTCAACAGGTCCAGGCGCCATCTGGTTACGTTCAACCGGTCCAGGAGGCATATGACCCGAGCCAGGGTAAATCTAGCCAGGCATATCAAGAGGGACATAGCAAGGACGCATATTCCACGAGGCGGGCAGGATATGGCGTGATTGGGGAAGATAAGGGATTTGGACCGCCGCCACGATCTCCTTATGCGGACGAGACTCCCGCAGAACATGAGGCATACCTGCATGAGAAGGCTCGTAAAGCGCCGGAAGAGGCAGAGGAGAGGCGTCGTGCTGAGTACATCAAAAAGCATGGATTCAAGTAAGCGCGGTTGAGTGCGACTACCCTGGAGTGACGGAGGGGAACAATGACGGTTGTGGTTCCCAGGGATAATGGTATGCATGCGATTTTGATTTCTAATAGCCGTGCTCTTCAAAGAGGCGGTGTAACCCACTATCTTTACAGAACATGTTTCTCATTTGAATGCTGGCGAATGGTCTTTCTAATAGCTGTACTCTTTTAAGAGTCGGTGTAACCCACTGTCCTTACGGAGATGATACCTAGGCGGATAGGGGCAGGTGTTGGAATTGGCATTTGCTTGCTTTAGATAGGGAGTGATAAATGCAGCAAATGTCATCCATAATCTTCAAACATTCATCAAATTGAACCAATTACCATAGATATTCGTGCTTGAGCACATGCTTTATGGAAATTCTGTGCGCTCAATCAATGACCGCATGCGACGACCTTAATCTTCCCCCCAGCCTTCTCCAGGAGCTCCAGGTAATGCTCAGTAACACTAACCACCTGGTCCTCATAGCTTCGAAACTCAATCCCGAGTACCTTCTCCGTCCGACTAGTATCAACCAGCAATGTCTTCGTCGGCTGCGTCCCATCAGCCGGCAATCTCCCATCTTGTACAGCTTCTGGAAACCTCTTCTTGACAATTTCGATGGAGTCGGCCCACTTGTTGCCTGCTACTCCTCCAGACATCATGCCGAAGTTCTGTCCGCCCTTGACCTTGGAATCCAAAGCTAGCACGTGCACTCTAGCGACGTCGTCCACGTCGCTCATGGCACCTGGATTCGCGAAGTCGGATTTCTTGCCCAGTACAGGTGCGAAAGCGACCCCGTTGGTGCCGCTGAGGATGTCTTTGGCGTCTGTGATGAGCTCGTTCTTACCGATGAAGAAGCTGGGCATAATACTTGTGACTTCGAAGTGGGGCGTTGACGAACTTGTCGGTCGCATTGAGGGCGTTGACTTTGCTGGCGGCGTAGGCTTGGAAGGGGTGCCCGAATGGGGCATGAGAGTCTGGAATGCGGTTGTCTGCCGTGAAGACGGTGTCGGACTCTTCCATGATGAATTCTTTTCAGGGGATTACCGCGATGATTGAAGATGTGATGACGATTCGCTTGACGGTGGGAGCTTTGAGAGCCGACTTAAGGATGTTGGTCGTGCCTTTGACGGCGGGCTGGATAACATCGCGCTCATAGTCCTCAGTCTCTTTCGCAATGGGAGATGCGATATGGATGATGTACTTGACATCTTTGACTGCTTCATCGTAGGCGCCATCGGCTAGGATGTCAGGTACGAAGGTAAACTGCAGCCTCGAGCCTGGAGCTAGCCTTGATGGATGGCGCCGCGAGGATGACATCTGCTTTTTCTTGAGAGCGTACAGCTGCGCGGACACTATATCCTAAATCGAGGGCATTGACAAGAGCCCGAAGCCCATATGGCCTGAGGCGCCGGTTACGAGGACGAGTTTCCCAGACATGATATGTGACTTCAGGGTTTCTTTTGTAGAATAGTAGCGCAGAGTTTTCAAAAGACTGAACATGGGTTTGAATTTGACGGTTTTGTGATGAAGAGTGAATGCAGTAGCTGTTGTTTTATATTCGCCCAATATCACTCAACGAGCAGCTGTCCATCATAGTTTGCATTACCAATATGCATCGATCATGTAAACAGATTACTAATGAAAGACCATTTTTTGATAATCTGTGAGTCTCTACGGATGGACAGGATGTCAAGAGCTAGTGAATCAGGGACCTTGATTACTGATAGTGCTTTTCTCTGTAACTAAACAAAACTCCAAGGCTAGATAAGCCGTTGGCCAGGAATGATGACCAATCGAAAATGTATCAAAGGGTAAAAACGAGGAGAACGCTTCCCAGACCTGCAGACCGTTATCTTCTAAGAAGCCATAGCTTGACCAGGTCATATGCAACAATCGAATGGTGCGCTACGAGGTTTCTGCCCATTCTAGAAAGCAGATTTCTCCAATATCTTTCACGTCTTTCAGATGACTGGCTGTTGTCTTTACCGACCTCGCAGCGAGGAAATCCAATCCACAGCATATTGTGTGAATCAAAAGGCAACGAACGTGTCCTGGAGATGGCCTGCCTTGGGACGATGCCGCCCAAGACAAGTCGCATGACGTCTCACTCCCCTTCGGTCATTAGTTATGTCGAAAAACCATATACTCAGTAAAGAGTGTAAAGAATTAAGTGTGTGTAAAAATACAGAGTCGGAGGCCGATGATTTGTCATGGGTGACCAAAATTAATTTCAGCGGCGTTTCTCCGCCGAGGCCGCCTCGCCCACTCCACATGGCTCGTTCGAAGCAATAGTTCTATGTACCTGCAACGATCCTAAGAAAAACCATGAAATGCCTGCACTTACCGGCCTAATGCCTGAATTGCCCTCTCACGCCTCACCTGTCTACTCCCCTAAACCCTCACCAAACAGGAATGTGTCAGACTACAGCCTCGACGATGGCAGATCCGAGTCCCCACCCCCACCTACTCTCATCAGTCCAGCTTTCACGCCGCCTTCCACACCTGGCACAGAGACCCCCTCCATTCAGAAGGAAGCAAAGTCAATTCCCGTCGACACTGCCTCCCAAAGACCTCCGCAACTCCTCGATACTCTGCCAGAAGTCAATTGCGTTGTGCGAGCCCGAATTCCTACGGTGACAGGGGCGGAGATGTTCTTGCATCTCTACCAAAATAACGTGGACGACAAAGAGCATCTCGCTATAGTATTCGGCCCCCATATACGGTCAAGATCATTGGATGCGCCACGGCCTGGTGAGACGGAATTGGATCGCATGATAAGAGGGGCATATATAGGTCGCCTGCATCCAGGGAGGACGTCGAGTCGTATTGACCCGCAGGCTGCTGGCCTTCAGCATGATCCGCCTGCCCAAATATCAAATGATCACATACTACGAGGAGTTCCTCTCGTCAGAATACACTCCGAATGCTATACCGGGGAAACAGCCTGGTCAGCAAGATGTGATTGCGGAGAGCAATTGGACGAGGCCGCTAGAATTATGTCTCTACCGTCATCACAGGGTGGTGTGATAGTATACTTGCGACAAGAAGGCCGAGGAATTGGACTGGGTGAAAAGCTGAAGGCCTACAATCTGCAAGATCTGGGATCGGACACGGTGGAGGCCAATTTACTATTAAGACATCCGGCTGATGCAAGGAGTTACGGGCTTGCGACTGCCGTGCTGCTGGATCTTGGGTTTGGAGGAGATGCGGGAATCAAGCTTCTCACGAACAACCCGGACAAAGTACGAGCAGTCGAGGGTCCGAACCGCGAGGTCGTTATCAAGGAAAGAGTTGCCATGGTTCCTTTGGCTTGGAAGACCGGGGGAAAGAGAGGGATACATAGTGAGGAGATTGAAGGCTACCTACGTACTAAAATCGGCAAAATGGGGCATATGCTTGAATGAAAGTTGTTCTGGATGTATTTGGTTTCTTGCACAGCGATGGCGTCGTGGGTGTTTGTGTCCAGTCTGTCCATCCAGTTGTACATTGATTCTGTTACCTGTACATATATACCCGGCTACCATCTAGAGCATTAGATATAGAGATCTACATGTTTGACTATACCAATCGGAAATCTTCAAACGAAAAGATATGAAAGACCGAAGTACCGAGATAGGTCAACAATATCGGAGATACTCGACGTCGCCAAATTTTAGCGCCGGAACTCGGCCCGATAGAGTAGATGTTCTGACTCATTGTGTGCAGCAAACCGGAGCTTTCAGAGTCAGTCTCCAACCAACGTCAGCAGTGGTAGGATTAACGCTAATCGTACGGCAAGACCTTCCGATGCCTTGCTGAAACCCAAATTAAATGGACGCTGCCAATGCCTCTCGGCACTATGCGAGCCAAAAAACCAACGATAGTACTTCCACCTCTCCTACCGAACCTCGAAGGGCCACGAAGAAGCGCAGAAACTCTACCACAGCCTCAAGCTCGCGTGGCGTAGCTAACCTCACGCCTGAACAATTGGCGAAGAAGCGGGCGAATGATAGAGAGGCGCAGAGGGCGATAAGAGAACGGACCAAGGGGCAGATTGAGAGATTGGAGAGGCAGATACAGGAGTTGACGAGTCAGCAGCCGTATCAGGAGCTTCAATGTGCTATCCGACAAAAAGAGGCCGTGGAGGTTGAGAACAAGGAAATCAAGACGCGTTTGGCTTCAGTCCTAAGTCTTATACAGCCATTGGTCGGTCAGAATGGCTTGATAGGTACGGTCTTCTACCATTGAACAGTATCGAAGTCTCTGAATTGCTCTCTCCTAGATCCCACTTCTGTAGCCCCTCAAGATGGAGCTTTTGCCCCACCAATAATCACCTCTGGACTCAATCTTGGCTCACAAGCTTCGGGCTATGGTGGACCAAGCAGTGCGACCTCTTCTACATACACGGCGTCTCCCCATGCCGACCACACACCTCCCATAATTCCCCAGCAGGCTTCCTACACATCACAGCCCAATGCTTTCTCTTCCGTCAACCCCCTTGAGCCGCGGTCAAGAAGTCATACAATACGATCATGTACATCGGACGAGAAATTGGATCTGGGGTATCTAATCAACAACCAACCTCATAGCCGCAATGGGCGGGAACAGTATCCCGAGGGAAGGGCAAATGGACATCCTGGCAGCTCGGCCCTACCCATGCATACACTGAGTCCTTACCAGAACGCTCGTGACGGCTTCTGCAACAATATGCAAGCATACGCAGTCCCAGTCCGCAATGTCAGAGCAACATGCCCTCTGGACGGGTTGCTTTTGGATTTTCTCGCCGACCGGCGACAGCAGGCAGAGAAAGGCGTTTCGACCGCTGAGCTAATTGGGCCAGCATATCCAAGCATGGTCACACTAATAGATCCACAGCGTGGCTTGGCCTCGCATCCACTGTCAAAGGTTTTCACGGACATGCTGAGTAAGTTTCCTGATATCTCGACCTTGCCGGAGCAAGTTGCTGTGCTGTAAGTCCCCAACAGCCTTCCCAAAATTCTCAAAATCTGGTGATCAGAGCCTCAATGCTGACCCGAACAGGTATATAATGTTCCTCATAATGCGCTGGCAAATTTCTCCCACAGAAGAAACCTACTCCCGCCTTCCGTCCTGGATGACCCCCCGCCCATCCCAACTCTTCACCCCTCACCCCGCCTGGATCGACCACCTCCCTTGGCCACGCATGCGCGACAAAATGGTCCAAGTCTATCCCACGATCCCCTTCGACAACTTCTTTATCCCCTACACCACCACCATCTCGCTCAATTGGCCCTATGAATCCATGGATACCTTGTTGACGATACCGGGAACTGAGGAGCTGGGCGTCAATCCTGTGTTTGAGAGGCATCTCAGGGACATTGCGAATTGGAGCTTGGGACCAGCATTTGCGAAGGCCCATCCGTGTTTAGCGGAGACTGTCAAGATCAAGCCTGAGGTGGAGAGGAGGAGGAGCGCAGAAGGGGGGTATGTGTGAACTCAGAAGATTCTATTGAGAACTCCCGTATCGTATTTTGAGCGTGAGATGTTTCAGGCTCTGGTGGATATGTTTCCAATTCCATGGGTGGCATTCTACGTATCTCTCGCACGAGACTTTGACATGCCTACAGCATGCTGTTGTCTATGAGTCGGTGTTGAAAACGAAGAACTTGTGTCCAGAACTTCAATATCATGCCGCCAACACTGTTGGTAGCACCTATGCATTCGTCTCGTCTTTTTAGCGTCCTAAGGCCCGGCTTCTTTACTTCACCCCTTGGTCAACACGGGTCCGAGATTCCTCCCCACGAGTAGAGTGTGGGTGCTTCTTTGGGGCCATCATACCCCATAATTCGGCCCATTAGAGGTATATTTCTCGTTGATTTCGCGCTGTTTGATGGCTGAGAAGCTGGCTTGGAATACCTTTTGTTAGTGCCTGAGCAATCTGTAGCGGGTTTTGTCGAAGCAACGAGCTTGAATTATGTTTCTTCTGTAATGGAGAAGCTTGGATACCAAGGAAATTGTTAGCGATAGAGCTGGATGGCTGGCTGGCCCCTCGAGGTCTTAGCTGTACGAGCTGGGGGCTACGAACCTGCTGCTACTCAGGTACCTTTGGGCCTGGAGCAGTCAGCAAAGCCAAACGATCTCTACCTCCTCCGCCTGGCCACCCCGAGTATATCGGTTCCGATGTTGTGTACTTTCGAAACAGGTTTTCGCATCTACGAACAGTGAAGGCTTGACGACGTTAGGACGTTCACTGTTCCTTTATGATATCCCAGATCGGCTTAGCGTTCTTGGACCAATGCCGGGATTGAGAGCCAAAATAAAGGTATGTGGCACACTAATATAGAGCTAGACCTCTTTCGGCAAATCCCATACGCTAAAAGCCACACTCAGCCACAGCCTAGGACGCTTTATGCGCACACCAATTAAAAGATTGGAAATAGACGTAGGTTTGGATCTAGATGTCTCCAAGATCCAATTCTGAACAGGTATCTGCGAACTAGACCAGCTAGACGTTGGGTGTCATACGTGCACAAAGCCCACTGATTATGAAGGGTCAGCACAGGCCAACCTAGAGACATGCTGGCCCAAGCTGTTGCTTCGTCTATGAAAGTTCCAGTTACGGTAAGCGATACGGTAAGCATCTGGACAAATCTAGCTACCACGTGGCAGTGGCTGGTAATCTACCACGACCTGGCCGTTCTCATTCCATAATGACCGAAGCCTCCCAATTAGGACACCACCGCAAAGATCTCAATTGTCAAACAATTGTCGTATTGTCCAAGAGGCGTGATGATTCAGCGGGCGTCGCATATACAAGTGCGGTATAGTTGGGCCCGAGCCGTCCAAGCTAGAAGCGCGCCAGTGATCCCACGGCTAAAGTAGCCCATGGAACACAATTTGTCACAACATTGGAGTTTGATCATACGGGTTGCATGATGCAATCTTAAAAAGTTCAAAGGTGCGGTGGTACGCGATGGCTGTTTGAGAACTAAATTGGTAGATAGTAGAGCGGTGCCTTCCTGGACGCGGACAGTGACAGTGCGACTTTTGCACATGCTCGGGAGGGGTTGCATGCCAATATCTGTAAGATACAGGTGCTGCCCGTCAGATACGCATCAAATGTACTTCTTGAGAAACATTCCCGTAGTAACCTCCGTTCGCGTGCGGACGTTATAGGCAGTTTGTTGCTCGAAGAATCTGGTCTTGACCGCCAAATTGTCAACGACTCGAGATGTCTTCTTCGTATAACGCAGGCAGAATCCCTAGAGGCCCTTTGCTAGTGCGATTGGCCCATTTCGTCTACAAGAAATATCAGGCTGATGTACATCCCAGGCTTCTTCAATCGCATTGTTCGCAGTAGCCGTCATATCCGCAATCTGTCGAACAATTCTCCGCCTAAGATACCAAAAACGTCTCTTCATAGACGATGGATTCCTCTTACTGGCAGTCCTCCTTCTCATCACGTCCATGGGGTTATATCTCTCCTTCATGGACTCACTGTATATGATCGAAGCAATAATCTTTCAGGGCCAAATCCCTTCAGACTTGTCGTTTGCCGCCATCGCACAGACGGTCTCCAGGGCCCATGTGTTGGAGACAATAGCACTTGAGCTGTCCTGGACGTCCATCTTCGCTGTCAAGCTCAGCTTCCTTTTCTTTTCCAAGACGCTTGTCAATCGGATTCGTCCGATGACGATACTCTGGCGGGTTGTGGTGGGCGTGACGGCCGTGGCTTGGGCGGTGGGTTGCGTGTGTGTTGTGATGGAGTGTCCTTATTTCGATGATCGGCTGTGTATGGGTATCAAACTTCTTGGCGTCAAAGTCAGCTACTGATGATTGCAGTATCTTGTGCTACATCGATGAGGACAGTGTATCTTGCCATAGTCCTTGTGGTGGGCGATATCGGTACCGACTTGGCGGGTATGCTACACAGCGTCCATTACTCAAAACAAATGAAACAACCTATCAAGTGATCAGAAGCTGACCCCGGCATGTAGTCCTTGCCATACCCATACTCATCCTCCAAAGAGTGCAAATTAAGCCCAGGACGAAGATCCTTCTTTGGGTTTCGCTTTGCCTTTCTTTCGCAATGGTGATCGTTACATTCGTTCGAGTCTCCGGACTTCGCAATGGCAGTAATCTGGATCCGGTCTGGGCTTTTTACTGGCAGGTGGTAGAGTCTTGTATCGCGATCATCATGGTCTCCCTGACCGCATTTCGCTCTTTCTTTGTCCAAGAAAGAAGTCGAAGGACACCACTGCCCCACAAATCCTGGTATCAGGGGGTCAAAGCTTTCCTGTCAAGTAAGTCCTCTGCAGAGTCTGCTGAGGAAGCTTGGGAGTTACCGCCGGTCCCAAGAGGGCACATGACTGGTCTGAGGAGCTTCATTGGTGGCAATGGAAGAACTTCCACGGGCGTTGGCAGTACAATGCATGATGAACATGGACAGAGTGAGTTTTGGCCTTTGCAGAAATCTGTAGCAGGTCACCTAATCAGTGTCCGGGAAGAGATTAGCGTGGACGTAGAGTCGGTAAGTTGCAATCACGTCCTGAAATTCAACGAGATGGGCTGACTCGGACGCTTAGCCTTCAGAGGGAATGAAGAGGACGGAGGCATCTGGGAGATATGTACCAAGACGTGCAGATCATCATGGGCCAGTATGTGTATAGTAATGACGCGATACCCCTGAAGAAAATAAACAATCTCGTGGCAGATCCGGAGCCGTGTTCATAACACCATGTTTCAATGAATATAAAAGCTCTTGGACTTTGCATCCTTCTGGACGGCTTGACTTCCCATCAAACATGCACGTAAGTTCTGTCGTGATCTTCACTGCTGCCAGTACCCCCGTAATAGACGCTATAACGCTTAGCGGGTCCATTTTGAGAGACACTCTTGGACAAGGTGATAGCTTGAAGGAGAAGGATCTTGTAAGCTTGGAAGCATAGCCTTACTGCTCCTGATTATCATAGCACGGAGATATTCTCGGGTCCGCCAGTGTTGGTATGGATCTTAAGCTGCGTATCGCGGTCTAGCTCACAGCTGGCCTCATGGGATTTCCAGTCTTTCTATTGGCAGGCAATCGAACAATATTGGGGGACATGGCAGCGATCGAAGCGCTTTATGGGAGAACTGCGCTGGCAGGTTACCCAACCAGGCATTTACAGTGAAATATATCGTATACCTTTAAATGAATACTGAACGCGCTTGTCACGTGATTGCCAAGCCTGCTCAGGCGGATGTGCTTCGTTATAATTCTCGCCTCGAATTTCTACATAAAGTAAGAGATTGGCTTCCATCTGGCCAAGACTGAATGTAGAACTTTTGTCCCAACGAATCGAGCGCCGAGGCTCTGCGCAACGACTTGTGTGCTGCAGCATAGATATGTGTTTGCGGGGTTGAGCTCGCTCGGTCTCTATCTGCCGAGTTTCAACGTAATCCTTTCAGGATCCTTCAAGTTCTCCAATCTGTATATAGTGCATTGAAGCGTAAACACATTGTGGAGGCTCTTTCCTTAAGCTGTCAGCTCGACTCGTCTCCCCGAATCAATTGACGCAAAAGATGGTCTACCAAAAGCCCCAGCTCTCTTTGTGGGAGAAAGCTACGCTCGTAGCTAGCATTCTCCGTGCATTGGGTAACGGCCTCTTCACATCCCTCGTAGGCCCCTTCCGAGGCAGCTCCGGCTCAGCCAAATACACAAACCACGTAAAGATTGCTATGCTCCGATCCTTTCTAAGCAACACCACAGTACGACATATTCAGTGAGCGAGCACCAACCTCACCATTCAGTTGCGAAGTCCGAGCTAACGGTGAACCGCAGGGCAATAACTCCTACCCTCGACGAAGCCTACTTTGCCTACGCAAAGAAACAAGGTTTCCAACCCAAAGACATCACCCTCACGGATGGCACTAAAGCCTACTGGATTGGCGACCCATCCGCCGAAAAGGTGATACTCTGGTTCCATGGCGGTGGATACAGCCTCCCTCCAGACCCCGCGCATCTTCCGTTCGCCGAATCGCTGTCGCATGCGGCCGATGATAATGTTGCGGTTTTGATGCTTGCGTACACACTTGCTCCGCACCAGACGTACCCAGCTCAGCTACGCGAAGCTGTTGAATGTGTGAGGTATACAGTTACGGAACTGAAAAAGAGGCCGGAGAATGTGAGCATTGGAGGGGACTCAGCGGGAGCAAATCTAGCGATTGGGGTCCTGAGCCATATGATGCATCCCCATCCTGAGATCAAGCCACTGGATCTGGAGGGGAAATTGGGTGCAGCCATACTTCTTGCGCCGTGGGCCTCGTTCAGGACGGATTGGCCGAGTAGTAAATACAACGCAAACAAGGATATTGTGTCCACTGTCGTTGGCGACAAATGGAGCCAATCTTTCGTCGGAGACAGAGCAAGAGACGGCTACAATGAGCCGCTCTCTGCTGAGCAAGGCTGGTGGGAGGGTTTAGACACTGTGGTACGAGAGATAATGGTGGTTGGAGGCGGAGACGAAACGCTTTTAGATTGCATAAGGGAATTGGCTAAGCGTTTTGAGGTAGGCTGTAAGTGGGTATTATTCTTGAATATGGGCGCTGACGACGGTACAGGCTGTACACCCCAATGTGACTACTGTGATTGCGGATGGAGAGTGGCACGATATGCCTACGGTGGAAGCTTTGGGCGGAGGTGGTGAGCAGGATGCTGCTATTAAGTCGTTTGTGAAATCACGATTGTAAGAAAGAACGGTGCAGTATAGCAACCATAGATAGCAGAAAGAATACTAATCTCATCAATTCGCGAGCTGCCAGCGCCTCTAACGAGTGGTCTTGAAGCAAGATTTTGTCCACGACCGATACTGATGACGCACTAAGGTCGACATTTCGTACAGCAGATGAGCACAATCCTCGACATCTTTGGGCTTGTTGCCCGCAAAATGCCAACGAATGGAAGAGCCCAAATCAGCACAAATGCACAGCCAGATGCCCCATACCTTGCAAACACCAGTCTCCCACCTCTGGATCTCACTACATCATATAATACTTACCCCCAAAACCACCAGCCTCCCCACCTCCCCACTCCACCCAAAAAGCACACACAACCGCAAAAACAGCAACCGATTCTCCAAATACTTCAACAATGTCGCATTCCCCGCCTGCTCTGCCAATTCCTCCGCACTCCGACCGAGCAGCTGCTCCCAAGCCGAGTCCGACCAGATGAGTTTGCCGGGTGTGATGCCGCCGGTTTCGTCGATGAGTAGACCGACCTATACAGAAATCTGGATGTCAGGAATGGTGGAATGGGGACGTGGAGGATCGAGAGAGGGAGGAGTGGTGTACCAGGCGTGGGTTTATGCGTAGGAGGACGTCGTTCTCGCATTGTTTGCATTTGGTGGTGAGGGTGTTGGCGAAGATGGGGACGCCGCAGCTGAGGGGGATGTTAGTTTCAATTGTGCATTAAGCTGGAGGGAAGCGCGATGGTACCATTCGGTACAGAGGAGCATGTTGCGTTGGTAGAGGGAGTAGACGTTCAATTCTACGATCGTGAGGGAGAGGTAGCCTGTAAAATGTTCTGGTTGCTGTTAGGAGAGATCTGTCAGGTCGAGGGGGAGGCTCACCGGCTGGTGCTGCGCGAACACTGCGAGACATCAGCTCTTGCAGGAGATGGGAGGGTTGATAACTCACAACTCATCAAGATCGGCCAACGTAAACAAAATCTTAACCTCCGCCTCCCTAATCTCCTCAAGATCAAACACTGCCGCCCACCATTAGCCCCTCATCACGCCACGCAACTACTAAACCTACCACCCTCCGGAAACGGCAAATTCACACATTCCCGTTTCGTCAACCTCTGCGCATGCCCCCTCAGCCAATACGCATCGCTCATGCACGGATCGACTTCGACATGCGTGCTGTGGCTCAGACCCAGCGTAGGTCGTCTATCGCTTTTGAAGCTGGGGTTTGTAATGAGGAGGATGGTGTGAGAGGCTTTCCAGTGGGTGGCGGAGGTGCAGATGCGGCCCCAGAGGGTGAGTGTTGCGGAGAAGGTATCATCGAAGATGTTGATGGAGACGAGGGAGGTTTCGGTGCCTTTTTTTGTTGTGACTGCGATCGAGGCATCAGCATTGGTCTGGCGAGAGAGGTATTGTAGGATGTTTGACAGTTCTTCCTCCCTCCAATGCTCTTCACAGCCACCAGCACCTTCCCACCTTCGACGTCATGTCCTCCTTCAACGTAGTTTTTCAGCGTGATCAGTCCATCCAATTGCTTTCCGTCACGATATCCCAGCGGGGTCTTGCACAGCACGCCTTCATCACTGTTCTCTTGCACCATGAAATAGCAGCTATTGTCGCGCTCCGGGAAGATGGACGTGACAAGTGCAGCATCGTGGAGAGTGAGCGAGCTTGAATCAGCATTCGAGATATGCGGTGTCCAGATCGATGCAAGGATGCCTAGTCGAAGCTTGTAATCGACTTTGGAGTACCAAAGCTTCACCTACTGGCTGCGTCAATTCTCGTCTTGCCATGTCTCGTCACCGAACCGCGGTAACGAGGCGGGACACCTACAGCAAAAGTCCCAGTATCATCCTTCACCAAAACCTTCAAACACCCCTTCGCAGCCTGCGGCATCTTACTCGTCATGACTTGATCATAGAAATTGACCACTCGTCCCATTAGCGCTACAGGACCTGGTCCAGGAGCCAAGCTGCCAATGTCCATTTCTTCGTATGTGCCCTTGGGCTGCCATTGGTGCAAGGTTGGGTGGAGGGCAGATTGGAGCTCGGAGGAGGTAAACCCGTCGCCATTGTTGTCTTCGTTTGCTTCATTGTGCTTACGCTTCCTGGGGCGTTGGGCCGAAGACACTTCGGGTTGGAAGAAGGATTGGATGGAGGGGGCTTGGGGCGCCATTGGCGAATCTGATGTCGTGTGAGGCGGCCGCCGGCTATAGCACGGGATGAAAAAGGATAGTAAACAAGAGATCGATGGTACGACGAGGATTGAATCAAGACAAAGAGTTGTGGGCATTACTCACGGCTTGGCAGCGCTTGGCGCTAGTTTGGGCATAGCATTGAGGAGAACGACCGCACGCTTCGTAATTCAGATGGGACAGTGGCATATTCTAAAACATTGTTTTCCTTTGGATCTAAAAGAGTGTACTAAGGGAGCCTCAACCTACCTTTGCATATCAACATTACCATCTGCTCCTTCTCATTAGCTACTAATCATCTCCTGCATGCAAGCAACGCATTTCGATCGTCTCAGAAGGCCACATCTAGAACATCTTGTGCTCAAGGGTCATGTCAGACTCAGGCTGAAGACCAACACAGGCACGGAAGATGTTGGTCAAGGCAGCGCGCTGCTTCGCCAATGCGTTGATGACAGGAGTGCCTGGAGGGGTCAAGGGAGCCTTGAAAAGTTAGCAGGCTTTTTTAGGAAGATCAAGCATGGATCAATTACCTTCAACATGTAGCTCAGAATGCTGAGCACGCTGTGGAAGCCCTTGTAGTCCTTGGTGTTGGCACCCTCACCATCAGCAGCCTTCCAGGCGATACGAGTCATCATCTCGGCAATGATCACAAGGTCGATAATCAAGGGTGATGCCAAGAGGGAATCCTCGCAGACATTGAACAAGCTGATGGTTTGATGGCCGCCCATGAAGATCTCGGCATAGTACTCGTCAAGGGCACGCTTATTGTCACCAACTGCTGGCATGTGCTTGATGACCACAGTGTGGTTAGGATGCTCTCCGGGCTTGTACAAGACAGTATTTGCTTCGACCATGTCATCCACGACATTGGACTTGGAGATCTCCTTGGAGCGGAACTGTTTCTGGGAGCTCAAGTTCATGCCGTCATTGTTGCCGAGATGGTTGTAGCTAGCAATGGAGGTGATTTTGATACCAGCGTTGATCATGAAGTCAACCAGAGCAGACTTCATCTTAGTCTGACCGGACTTGAAGTCATCACCACCAATGAAAGCGCCATGCTTCTCAGCAAGCTCAATGGCACCAGGAACAAAGGTGTTCTGTGGGGAGCCGTTGATGAAGGGTGCTTTCTCGAGGATACAAGCAATGGCAAAGACAGTCGATGGGGAGACTTCCTCGTGGCCAGATTCGACAGCTTTCATGAGGTTGTCAGCGGTGTCATTCACGCCCTCGATGATGTCGGCGTAACGCTCGGTATTGGCGGTCCACTGAACGATGACCTTGTCAAGGCTATGGGTCTCTTTGAATTTACTAGGCAATAGTCAGCAAGGTTTCCTGATAATTAGGCGCAATACGTACCGGATATCTTCGCGGAGCTTCTCGACATGTGCCATGCTGGCCTTGGATCCTTCGAGACAGTTGTCTGCACGCTCGCCTTGATTAGCGGCAATAAAGTCGGGATAGTAGGGACTTGGTAATGGCTTCATCTCAGCCATTTGCTTCTTGATCATGATCTTCAGGGTAGGCTCCAACACGGCGGCTCGGTCCATAGCTTCAGCGAGATTCATGCTGCTGATGTCCCATCCACCAATCACGAGGTCATTTGGGTGAACCATAGGCAGGACTTCGTGGAATGGGATGTTGATCTCCTCGCCAGTCTTGGCCTCCGTACCCAGTTTCATAGTAGATCCCATGACAACAGATCCATAATAATTTGCTGCCCGTGGTCCTTCACGAGTATCCCAAGTCAAGCCCTGACGGTTCGCCATGATACCTGCGGTGACAGTGGTACCGTTGTTACCACCCCAACCGACCAGCATCATTCCCACCTTTCCCACCTTGCGTTCAACCTTGAAGTCATAAACCGTCTCTTTGGGAGTAGCAACGTACTTGCCATCCTCGGCTTGAGAGACGGAAGTAGTGCGGTAGACATACTTGCTCTTGATCTCCTCGTTGGTGTACACAACGTTGGGAGATTTGACCGTGAATAGGTCCTTGTGCTCACTTGTAGCAGTCGCATGGCTTGTGCCGTTGGTGTAGCCATTCGTACCATTGGTACCTTCTGCGTGAGGGGCCATTTCTGCGAGTTGTTTGTTGTTTGATGCTTGTTTGATCAAGTTGTCTTATTTATCTGACGTAGGGCGAGTCCGATGCTCCTCCTGGGGCAGAAGAGCGACGGCCTCCGTTGTACGGGTGGTGGACCCTAGAAAGGGCTTGAGTCAGTAAAACCATTCATTACAGCATGGAAATAATCAGGCCACCTCATGACCACATTCGGCATCATGAGAAGGTCTGGGATGTGAAGCTCAAGGACAACCGCAGGGACAGGGAGAGTGGGGCACTGACGAGTTTAGCAAGTTGGAATACGTCTTGCCGGTGTTTGTGACCGCACCGGGTGCGATCTGTTTCGGGTAGGGAGAAATGATGTTTTTGGAATATTGTAGCGGAAAGGTTGTTTGGATGTTGTTGAACGTGAGAAAGTGCGTTGTGCTTATATTCTGCCCAGCGGTCCACTCTCTCCGATACCCGGAACTCTACCCCCACATCGCGCCTTGATAATCTAAGGTACTTTAGCATTGCAGTACACCCTCACTGCTCAATCGCTGGCTAGCCATTGAAAAGAGCGTTCGACAGGTCTAGCTGGGTCAACAGGACAATTGCCAAGTAGACGAAGTAAGAAGCACGGGAGTGAAATATGACAGTGAAAGATAAGGAAAGTGGATTTACGATGCCGCTGAACCACGAGACATGGCACGTATCGGCATACCATTGACAGCAAGACAAGACTACTCGTAACGAGGAAAGTGAAGCCAGCTTCGGAACTCTCAGCATAGGACATGACACCACACAGTAATGATTTCGAATGATAAATGGTCTGTTTGGTAGCCTTGTAGGGTATAAACAATAAGAGAGAAAAGGCTCCGAGGGAAGAGCTTGACCTAGCCCATAATCTTCAGGAGAATATCCCTTTTGGGGTAAAAGGGATGGCGGGAGGCGGAGAATCCCTGTGCTCACCTGCATTACCCCACGGAGGGCCCAATCAGCGAGAGGCTGCACGAAATTGTCAATTTAGACGACTGGAAACATCTATGAAGGGCACCAGCTATTGTCCAGTGATCACTGTACGAGGAACTTGCGGCCACGAAACTGTCTTCAGACACGAGAAGCATAATAAAGACATCCCCAAATGGCAATAGATCTTGTTGCCAAGCTCGCCAAGGTCCTGCTATCACGTCCAACCCTAGCCCCGTAGCTAGATCCGCTAAAAGGGTCAAGTTCTCATTTCTCACATTCTCTACATCGACAACGGCATTGATTGATCGTATAGCGCGTATCTTGGAGGTGTCTGGGTTGAGATTTGGAGATTGTTCATGGTCATTCATTTGGTGCTTATAGCCAATCTACACGCTCCCTCACTAAGACTGGAAAGTCTCGACCCTCATTTCCCTAAAGGCGCCAATGGTCGAATGAGCGACCATACATACCACGTTCCTTCATGCACACGGCGCCTACACACCGTCAGCTGCAGCTCTTTGAATCTTTATCGTCGTACATATGAGCCTTGACTGTTATACGTACACGTTGGAAGACTTGGACTTATACGGGGTTGGTACGCAGCGCGAATACGGATTGCTGCATGCTTGTTTGCCCTTGAAGGAGGAGAACATTCCGTGAACATTTTGATGGAACGGGACGAGAAGCAAACATGGCGTCCACAGCTCGAGCGTCGAGCTTCTTGCCGACAATCAAATGCTCGAACTGCAGTGTTGAGATTCCCATCTCGAACATGGAAGACCATATGTGCGCTCCAGGTAAGCCGAACATGCCATTAATGCCTCATCATCAAACTGACCTTGCTCCAGCTCCACCGCTTCCAGAAACTCGACTGAAAGCCCTCGATGGACCCTTCGCACCGCCCATGTCAAAACTTAGCATGGGAGCACCTCCGCCCAGGTCTACTAAGTCTCCACCTCCTCGGCTCATCGCTACGTCCACTTGTACGTTGCGGCATGGAGCTAGTAATGTTTATTGAGCTGACAAATCTATACATAGTCGACTCCATCTTGCAATCTGACGAGCCTCTACCCTCGCCAAAGACTGTGACTAGTTCGCGAAGCGCGTCTCCAGCATTATCTAACAATGGTCGCAAGTTCCCCTTCCAGAAGCTTTCACGAAGTCAAACAACCCCATTATCAGGACGCCCCCCCTCACCGGACATCACAATAGCACAGGATTGCGCGTTCCCTCCCTTCCCAACTTCGAAGTCAAGAAGCGCAACCCCGACGCCGACCACACCATTGGAATCGACATTCACTTTGCCGCTAAGTAACAACAGGCCACAGGGATTGGATAGAGAATCTAGCTACGCGTCAGTTAGCCCAAGAGCTACGGGAGGGGGCAGTCTGCTGCAGAGGATGAATAGTATCGCGCCAGGGCCCTTCAGTGGCAGAGGCGATCAAAGACAATCGGGGCATAAAAAGTCCGGATCAATGAGTAGCAGCCGAGACTTTATTTGGCCTACAAGCTCGAGTGGTTCCAAATCACATCATCAACGGCCTACCACATCAAGCTCGGTTTATACTCGCAAGCCTTCTCAATCCATCTCCAGCACATCTGGGAGCAACCGATTCACATTCGATCCTAAAAACGAAGATGTGCCTACGATACCTGCTATGCCTCCACCACCTCAGAGATCGTCCCGGGAGGACAATCCCGTTAGTACACGCAACGCGTCACCCCTCAAAGATTCTGGCTTTGACTTCGGGTCTTTTGGACAAGAACAGCGGTCAAACACATTTCCCACGGACGAGATAAGCCGTTCAGAAGAGCAGGCTTCTATGCAAAGGAGGCCTTCTGAACCTTCCGTGAAAGGGCATAAATCAAAACCTTCGGTCGCTGCTGGTGTTATGCAACCGCTGTACGAAATTGGTAGCACGAGCTCTTTCAAGCCATCCCGGTCGATTAGAGAACGTTCGAGGAGTGTCAGTAGAACCGATGCAAGAGACGACAGGAGACTTCAAGACGCACCGCCTGTGCCATCGTCGTCCCAAGCACAGATCGTCAACTCAGAGAATCCATATCATACGCCACACGAGTCGACCTCGTCAAACGGATCATACAGCTCTGGTGTCAAAAGTGGCAGCTCAAGGTCTAGTCCACCTATCAACGAGTCTCCATTGCGGCTACAGGGTCATTCTTCGGACAACTCCCAAATTGACAACCTTTTTAATGGGTTTCAATTTGATGTGGACAAGAGACCATCGTTCGAGGAGCCACTGGCGGTTCGAGATCAGTATGGACACGGCCCACCCAAGCCTAGGCCAACAAATGTGCCAATCCAAGTTCGTCCAGCGACTCCACCAGCACAACGTGATGAGCCACAACGCCGGCCTAGCATCCCCACTCTATCTCCGCCTGCCGCATCTCCAGACGAGTACATTGTCTCCTCTTTTGCTCCGCAGTCGAACAACCTCCGTGCCTCTCCAGTGCCGCTGTTATCACCTCCGAGTCCAAACTCTGCGGCCCCGAGACCAACGACCGCCAACAAAGGCAATTGCAGAGGTTGTGGCGACCTCATAATAGGCAAGTCAGTCAGCTCCGCAGACGGAAGGCTTACAGGTCGCTACCACAAGGCATGCTTCGTATGCAAGACATGCCAAGCACCCTTCCAAACGGCAGACTTCTACGTCATGAACAACAACCCCTACTGCGCGCGGCATTACCACGAGCTGAACCACTCCTTATGCACGAAATGCGATCGAGGAATCGAAGGCCAATACCTCGAGACGGACTCGCGATTGAAGTTCCATCCACACTGCTTTAGCTGTCAGGAATGCCACCGCATATTGCGCGACGACTGTTTTGAATGGGATGGTAGGACGCTGTGTGAGCAACACGCCTTTGGAGCTGCACAGCGTGCTGCGCAGCAACCTTCTTCTCTTGGTCCCGGACGCAGATACCCCGAGAGGAGAACTACACGCCTTATGATGATGTGATCTGGATTACCACACTATCCCACACTACACCATACTATACCATATTTTTTAATCTACTAATCAGAAACGGAGGGTAAGTGCCAATTATTAGAGTGACATTTTTGATTCGGTGTTCAAAGCTTTATACCCTTCTGGACGTGAGCGTCGATTCTGCTATTTTTGTATAAAGAGATCTAATTCCTAATGTCTATATACCTTTGTGGGGTGGGGTGTTTCAAGTCTTGAGGAGTATCTTTTGGGGAAGGTCGTCACGTTGGCAATCTGTGCCCAGAGCGGCATGTCTTAGAGGAGGTCTTTAAATTCGAAGAATCCAAACTTCTTGTCTCCCAAGCATAGAATTGTACCTAGCTTATCGAAAAGAGCCTTCTTCGAGCGCCCATCTCTACCTATCATCTACTTGTAGTGCGTTAACTTCTCTCTCTCCTTCGCCCTGCACAGGACTCGCCCAAACCGAACACACAATCAAGTCCGCCGCAGTGGGAACTCAAATCCATCGGTAGGTGGCTCCCTGATTCTTTTCTTAAGTAACACTGCAACTAATAGCCTCCCTACGG
>JAABUK010000189.1_pt1 | contig 148131 bp, 130 predicted proteins | sample 5559141 | NCBI WGS metagenome assembly JAABUK01 (sample SAMN10711869, study PRJNA513367) | rock metagenome | isolation source: Antarctica rocks | place: Antarctica: Victoria Land, Pudding Butte nord | collected 2016-01-03
AAGTGGTTTTCCTTTTGATCGAAGACTGCCGGACCAGGGAAACATCGAGAAGTCATGATTGTACAAGCCCAGAGATAAAGCTCCCTTGATGGACCAGGTATCAGCACCCCGAGGGCAGGTTTAGGACGTTGAGAGGCACCAACCAAGTCCAAAGCTTGCGCTCTTCGTCTCTGTCTCGTTTCCCGAATAAGTGGTGGAGAGCATCAGTGTACTCCTTGTACCACGTATCCCCACACACTTTCCTTGCATGCTCTAAGTTGGTGCCGCGGATCCAAACAAGATCTTCCGCATCGTAATACATAGGAGTTCGCAAGGCGTCTTTGTCAGCAGGTTGCGGCAAACTTTTAATGTATGGCCACCAGGGCGAATGCTCTCTTAACAGATATTGTTTCATGACAAACAGCCTTGAGGCTACGTGCGACAAAAGAGTAGAATGGATAGTAGGAAAATGGTATTTACGAGCGCTCGCCCACGAAAGTGTAAGATCATGAGGGCATGAAACAATCATAGACCCAGAGAGAAGATCCTGTCCTTCTTTGACCCGCATGCCGTTGCCCTCTGCAAGGCCTGATGTTAACTCGACAGACGGATGCAGATAGCCTCCGTTGGAACCGAACCATGACTCGAAGTCTTCATCTGGTTCGTCTGATGCGATTTGTAGCGAATTATACGCAGACCCATCATGGGCAAGAAGCCATTGGGCAAAATCAGTAGACATCCCCCGTAAACTGGGCTACGTCTGGGAACAACTATTGATCACCACAATAGCACCACTTCATATGACAGTCAAAGAAGCGGATCCATGATTCAACGATCTTAGCTTCCATAGCTCACACTATGCCAATGTGCTGAAGTTCAGATTCGTTGTATGGGATTTGAAATGGAGAGGAAAAGAATGCCAGCAAAACATCGAGAGGATCACTAGCGCCACCAGCGATACCGTAGGGCTGGAGGGTAGTGCCACGACGACGAGCTCGCCCCCTCGGTCCACTCCTTCAATCTCAGGTTGATTCAGAATTTGATCAAGCTGATGGGGAAGGTTCTTGCATGATGGTTCCCCTGTCGCTAGTCGTTGGCCCTCTGATTTTGTCCTACCTAGCATATAAGTATCTGATCTATCCAGTCTTCTTATCTCCATTATCCAAAATTCCCAATGCTCATTTCACATCTTCTTTCTCTCCTCTCTGGATGCTATTCAAAAGACATAACGAGCAAGAGAATCGTGCCATCCACGCAGCACATGTAAAGCATGGAAACATCGTTAGACTAGGACCCAGTGAAGTCAGCATCGCCTGCGTAGACGAGGGCATTCGGACTGTCTACAGCGGAGGCTTCGAAAAATGGCGTTGGTATCCTGATCAGTTTGCTAATTATGGGTGATCATCTCTGTCTGCTCTCCTACTTTAATTTGCTGAATTTCAAGCGTGCCAAACATGTTCTCTATGGCCAACAGCAAGCCTCATTCCACTCGCAAACGAATAATCTCCAATGTATACTCCAAGTCATACCTCCAAAACTCGCCTGAAGTCCATCAGATCTCTAAAGTAATGATATTCGAAAGGCTTCTCCCTCTGTTGGACGAAGTCGCTAGCAACAAACAATCTTTGGACGTTCTCGAATTGAACTTCTCCAGCACAATGGACTTCATCATAGCCTTCATCTTTGGCGTCCAAAACGGCACCAACTTCATCCAAAACCTCTCCGAGCGTCAACATTGGCTGTCCGTTTACCAAAGTCGCCGTCCCTTCCGATTCTGGGCCGGCGAACTCCCCGACGTCCAATCTTTCTTCAAACGAATAGGTATCAACATCGTCCCCAAATTGGTAAACGCAGCAAGCAAGGAACTCGAAAATTGGACGCTCGCAAAGTGCGAAGCAGCTTCCCTCTCCACAAAATCGTCCAGAGCCGAATCCTCAAACCACCAAGCCTGGACAGATCCCATCGTCTACAACCAGCTCTCCACCTCCCTCCAAACCCCCTCTACAAAAGAAACCTGGCCACATCCCCTCTCCCTCTCCATCGCAACCGAACTGCACGATCACCTAGCAGCCGGGCACGAGACTAGCGGCATCACATTAACCTACCTCTTCCACGAGCTCTCGCTCCGCCCCAACCTCCAAAAGCAGCTACGATCCGAACTCCTCACTCTTTCTCCCAGCCTGCTTTACAAAGACCCCAGCGCCGATATCCCAGCCCCACGCACAATCGACGCTCTCCCCCTCCTGCACGCCTGCCTAATGGAAACCCTCCGCATCCACGCCGCAATCCCGGGCCCACAGCCACGCATCACTCCTCCAACCCCAACCTCACTAGCCGGCTCGCCACCACTGCCACCAGGCATAAGAGTCAGTGCGCAAGCGTACACGCTGCACCGCAACGCAAATATCTTTCCTAATCCCGAGGCGTGGAAGCCAGAACGCTGGTTAGAGGCGAGCGAGGAGAAGAAAGCGGAGATGGGGCGATGGTTTTGGGCGTTTGGCAGTGGGGGCAGGATGTGTGTTGGGAGTAATTTCGCTATGCAAGGTATTCATCCTTTTCCGAAGCTTTAGTGTTCAAGCACATAGCTAACCCTCACTGTCTGTGCAGAAATGAAACTCATCGCAGCGGCTATCTATACGAATTTCACGACGCATATCGTTGATGATGAGGGCATTGAGCAGGAGGATGCGTATACGGCTATGCCAAGAAGCAATAAGTTGATCTTGAGATTCGAAAGGGTTTGAGGGAAGGAGCAGAGCTAGGCGTGTGCACGATCTGACGCCTGTATGAGACAATGACCTTATGGAGTCAATATGATGAATTGCATGCTATCTGTATTGCATAATTGGGTATCTCTCACCACCGTTCCTTCGCCTGCAATGCAAATTTCCCAAAGGAAAAAGTGAACGCCTTTGCTCAATGCTGCTGTCGGCTCATATCTCACTTCTTCCCCTTTCCACCCCCTTTCTTCTTCCCTTTACCCTTTCCTTCCTCGACTGCCTCAGGTAGCCTCACGGTCCCTTCCTGCAGCTCCTGCTCATCGAGGCCAGAGGTCTTCAGCTGCTCCATTCCACTGATAAAAAAGCCTAGATCCCGATTCTGCTCTTCCAGCTCTACTTTCTCTGTCTTCAGTGCCTCCACTTGCGTTCCAAGATGCGAGATGCGTGTCATCAAAGATTCGTTCATAGCCTTCTCATCCCGCCACTCCTTCTCCAGCTTCCGAGCCATGGCTTCAAATTTCTCGGCCTTGCGAGTAGCTCGGTCCTGGTCCATTTCAAGCGCTGGAATGGTCTCGCTGGCGAGGGTGTTATAAGATCTTTGCAGCTTGGCTAGTTGTTCTGAGTTCCGAGACGAAGCTTCCGTAGCCTTTTCAGCAGCTGCAGAAGCTTGTGAGGCCTTGTCTGCTGCACGCTCGAGTATCTCTTCGAAATACATGCGTTGGCTGTCAAGTTGGCTGGTCAAGAGGTGCGTATACTCCAGGCCAATATGGTCCAACTTCTCTCGCGGCACATACTCATCAAAGTCATCCTCTCGCGGCGAGTGTGCTGAAGTAGGGGTCAGCTCCACAAATTTCCCGTCAGTCTTATTCTGCACGATGCGATGCACGTAGCCATCTGAAGCATAATCCCAAACCCGCTGCGTCGTCATATCCATAGCAAAGCAGTGCAAACTCTGCGTGTAATGACTGTAAGCGTGGGCTTCATCGTAACGTCCACAGCCCACGTTGCCACAGATCAAGCATATCCAGAGATTAGAGTCTGAATGGCAGACGCTGCACTCATTCAAGCCTGATTCCTCACCATGGCTTGTGCTATTCTGATTGCGCTTGCCGAGTCCAGGATCATCTTGTGTGTAGCGGCATACTGGACAGCCAGAGCCTCGCCATTTCTGCAGACAAGAGCAGTGGAAGACATGCTGGCAGAGAATGGTGAGGAGCCCTGTGGACTCATCCATACGCTCGAGGCAGACGGGGCAGGTGGGAAGCTCGATCAGAGCAGGCGTAGGTGGGGCATGAGGTTTCGAAGAGCGTGAGCTTGAGGATAGAGGAGCGGCTTGGAGGGTCGAGGTCGTGGAGGAGGGAGGGAGAGATCTATTAATCGAGGGTGTGAATGGATCGTTGGTCATATCTGGAAAGGAGGGTTCATGGCCTGGGAGCTCATGCGTTCTGAATTCGATGGACCTGACGAAGACGACGTGACAATTTTCCGGCTATAGAATGGGGTATCAGCTTTGCGATCAGGGGATGAGGAGGTAGTACCTACCTCCATACCATCAAAAGCCTTACCATTCCACTCCCTCCTCCACTCCCTAGCTCTCTTCCCATTCCGGAACTTCATAAGCACCATATACCTATTTCCTCTCTCCGTCCTGATCATTCGAAAATGGCTAACCTCGTCCCTCGTCTTCTCCCCAACGAAGCCCAGAAAGTCTGGAGGGGTGAGGTATGACGGTACAGCGAGTATGCACAGCGTAGTGCAATCCTCATCACGAAAAGGCGGTTCATTCTCTTTATTCGTAGTATACCTTCCGCCTTTGGCATGCTTTGGAAACGAGGGTTCGTCGTAAAGGCCTGGCGTCTCTTCAGAGTCTCGATACAGCCGGATGACTCCCCACCCAACATCCTCCTCTTCTGTATCGATGGGCTCGTATCTACCCTTCGTAGCTAGGCCGCCTGGTCCAGGACTGAAGCCATTTGTCATGTGACGGGCAGTCTTTTCCCCGCCTTTGTCTGGAGCTGCAGCTGGACCCATACTGATGTTCTGCACAAATATCTTGTCGTATCGCCAATCATCTGATAAAGCCGGTGGTGAGGCTGCGATGTTCAAGATGGTCTTATTACTGCTGCTAGGAGCGATAGGTAGGCTGTTCTCAGTGCCCGCCTTTGCTGCAGCTAAGTTCGCGGCTGTTTTGATGTGGTCTTCTCTTATATCGTTTCTCTGAAAGCCTGTTGAGTCAAGGTCGAGCGCGATATGGAAGAAGAACGAAGGCATGGGTACGATGAGTTAATCGTATCATGTTCCCAAATCAGGTTCGGCGACTCTTGTTGAGAGGAGTGTAAAAGTAGATAGTGGCGATTGGTGGCTAAAGAAGTTGGGTGTCAGACATTAGGTTTTATTGTCTACTATAATTACCACTTCTTTGAGCTCTTGCTCTGGAGGACTACAATATCGAGAAACAGCCAACACACATGAGTCACAACATCAAGGGAGAATGTTTGTCAGTCAGAGAAGTATTCAATTGATTCTAAGCTCGACTACGTATTGCCACTGTCGTGTAAGGCAACGGTTCAAGACATGTTCCTTCGTAAATGACATGAACCCAAGAAGTTTCCGCTAAAGAGCAGCATGATGATGAAAGCCAGAGAACCACACCTCAGCTACCGCCTACTGTCCACCGCGCAGACGAAGCACCAAGTGCAGGGTGCTCTCCTTCTGAATATTGTAGTCGGACAAGGTCCGCCCATCCTCCAATTGCTTACCGGCAAAGATCAAGCGCTGCTGGTCTGGTGGGATGCCCTCCTTATCCTGAATCTTGGCCTTGACGTTGTCAATCGTGTCTGATGACTCGACTTCCAATGTGATTGTCTTTCCAGTTAGAGTCTTAACGAAGATCTGCATGCCTCCTCGTAACCGCAGAACCAAGTGCAACGTAGATTCCTTCTGTATGTTGTAGTCGGATAATGTACGGCCATCCTCGAGCTGCTTGCCTGCAAAGATCAATCGCTGCTGGTCCGGGGGAATGCCCTCTTTGTCTTGAATCTTAGCCTTGACATTATCGATAGTATCTGAGGATTCAACTTCCAGAGTTATGGTCTTGCCGGTGAGAGTCTTGACGAAGATTTGCATACCGCCACGGAGACGGAGGACAAGATGGAGTGTAGATTCCTTCTGGATGTTATAATCGGAGAGAGTACGGCCGTCTTCGAGCTGCTTGCCAGCAAAGATCAGACGCTGCTGGTCAGGAGGGATACCCTCCTTGTCCTGGATCTTGGCCTTAACATTATCGATGGTGTCGGAAGACTCCACCTCCAGGGTGATAGTCTTGCCAGTGAGGGTCTTGACGACTGTGGAAATGTTAGTGTTGTACGACTGAGAAGATTTTTTTTGAATGACTCACAGATCTGCATACCGCCACGAAGACGGAGAACCAAGTGGAGAGTCGACTCCTTCTGGATGTTGTAATCGCTCAAAGTGCGGCCGTCTTCCAGCTGCTTCCCAGCGAAAATGAGACGCTGCTGATCAGGAGGAATGCCTTCCTTGTCCTGGATCTTCGCCTTTACATTGTCGATGGTATCGGAAGACTCTACCTCGAGGGTGATGGTCTTGCCGGTCACTGATGGGTGATGTGTTAGTACGTGGGAGATGGCGGTGAGGCAGCAGGTACGAAAGCGGGGTCAAACTTACGAGTCTTCACGAAGATCTGCATGGCGACAGATGTAGAGATGTAAGGATTGGGTTGAGAGTGAGCGAGTGGGTGCTATTTGAGCGTTGTGGAGAGTTGTGGTGGATGAAAGATGGTTGTAAGAAAGAGAAGGAGGAATGGTGGAAGTTGCGTTTTTGAGGTTAAGCATGACACAGCCTTGGCGCTAGTGGAAGTGATGAGGGCTGGAAGTGGCGGAGAAATCGGCAGAACCTTCCAACAACAGGTTTCGCAATAATTTCTTTGCATCACATGCACTGTTCTGGATAAGACTGTACCGAAATGTTACACAGACGTTTGGATGATTGATATATGAAGAATCCCGGGAAAGAAACGCTTTGGCTTCAGTGTCAGTGTCACGGCTTGTATACCAGGTGCCTTCAGGTCTAATCGTTGCATGATCCTAGATTGAAAGTTCTATAGAAATTCAAGGACGATGCATAATATGTTACATCTCTCCCGAAAGCCTCTCCCAGAGCTGTGAAGCTCAATGGCTGTGCTTTGCTGGGTCGTGAATTTCCTATTTTTCATTCCATATACCCATGACCGTAAAGCTCAATGATCAGTGTAAATATCAGAAAATGTCAGAAAATAGCAGATCCGCTATGCTGTCGTAGGAAGGCATGGATGAACTCCGTAACACGAAACATATGAAAGGCATGCAGCCCAAAAACGTAAAAGTCGTTTTGTTTCCTGGCGTGGAAGTCGTGGCTCGCTCTCGTGAATCGTAAAAATCGTGAATGCTAGCATGCTGAAGCTCGGATAACAAGCTTCGAAGTAAACTTATTCGACAAAGAATCAAAGTCGTCGCGATCAAAGGCGGCCGTATCACATCGGGATCGTAGGTATTTGTCTGCGGGTTTCAGTCAGCCTGGGGGTAGTCGTTATTTGTGAGCCTCGAGTGATAACGTACCATGACGCGTAACATGTTGACGTGTTTCTGTCAAAGCCTTGCATACTGCAAAGTTAGAACCTAGATGTTGGTGATGCTTCTCAGTGTCCCATTCTTGGAAGGTGGGAACCTTTGTGGATACTGCTGAAAAGAGACCAATAATGACAGCTACAGGCAAGATTTCCATGTTGTGACAGAACTTGCTGACCTGTTCTGTATCCTGTTCCATGTCAGCAGTAGCGAATAAGAGGGCGGCATCGAGCTTACCGGTATGCGATAGTGGCAGTCAAACTGCATTTCTTCCCAAACGGCAAGTAAGATCGAACACACCATGAAGATAGTCGGCCAGTGTCTAAGCTTCTCTTTGCTGTAGACGCTGCTGAATAAGTGCGAAAGCTCGTCGAGAATTTCTTTCTGCAGCTCGCGCCACATCTCGGCCATGGCACATTTGATCTCAAAGTTGATCATGACGGGAGCGACAGTCTTGCCATAGAATTTGGAATCGGCATCGTCAATCCTGCCTAGGAAACCCTCCTCATCCGGCATCCCCTCAACCATCGTGATGTGTTGTGTCAGATTATAAGCAAGAAGGAGTTTCAAGGATTTCTTGATGACTGGAGTCCTCTCGCTTTGCCAGTAGTGGAAAGCGGTAACAAGCATGTCACTGAGGAAAGGTGTGCCGTCGAAATAGTCGTCAATGAATTTCTCGAAATCAGTGTTGAGATGATGATCGAGATACTCGTCGAGTACCGTCCGCGAGACTCCATCGACGCCGGCAGATAGCTTAGCAGTATTCACTGAGTGCTCCGAGGGTACGTTTTCAACAGTCTCTACCCAGTCCAAACCAAAGCATGATTCATCGCGCACGAAAATCTGGCGAGCCTTGATAGGTAGCATGTGACCGTATCCATGAGTGATATACAACACCTGCTCAACTGCACCGTACCCTCTTATGTTGGCCACTGAGAAGCCAAGGCTGACGTGGCGCTCACAGTCTGCCTTCCAGTCTTTCATAAAGTATCCCAGATCTTTGATGTCTGTCCTGGAACAAGGAACCTGCCAGAGGCGGGCATGGGAGGGTCGGCATCCGACACAGGGTTCTCCTGCGTCACACTGCAAAAGTTTTAGAGACATACTGATGGTTGCTTTGAAGAGATACTCACAGTCTTTTTCAGGTATTTGCATCTCAGACAGGCCCCTAGCTTTCTGATCTCACCAGCTTGCTTCCTCTGCTCTGGCTTCAAAGGACCCTTTCTACGTCCTACCCGCTTTTCTGTCTCGACTTTTGGAAGCTGGGACTGTCTCCTTATAGTCGGCTTCGAAGCCTTCTCGTTGGAGTCCTTCTTCTTTGGCTGGCGCTTGTTCGGAGGTGAGCGTTTCCGTGGCGAGGTTGGTGAATTGTGTTGTGGAGATGATGAGGTCTTTATTCTTATAGGCTTGATCCCAGATGACGTCAGGACTGGCAGCAGTGGAGATTGTTTCTCTTGCTTGATAAGAGGCGAGTCCCCTCCTTGATTGGTTGAATCGTGGTGGAGTTGGTCAATTTCCCCAAAGCTGTCACTACCCGGCGAACCGATTGCATGCTGCGGAATGCATTCCCAGCTGCTCCAAGATCGACGTGAATGTCTCTCCACGTCTGGGTTGGACGAGTCGGAAAGAGTTCGGCCGTGAAGAGTTTGTTCGGGGTTGAATATTGCACCGATGTGTGGATCTTGAAAGGCCCCATCGAGGGCTTGCTGCTGGAAGTCGACAGCATTCCAGCCATTATCACTACTCGAGAGCGATCTAACTTCGAGAGAAGTACTCGGCGAGTTCGGTAGGTTTTGCAGCGGGAGATGCATGTCCGGCAGCCCATTCGACATCGGATACGCCATTAGATTGTTAGAGAAATCCTGCCAATCGAAGGAGATGTTCCCGTCCATCTGACCCGGTAATGGGACGTACGAGCCATCCATTGCCAATGTCGAATCGTATTGCCCTTGAGCGGACACGTAGTCTGTAGGAGAAGTCTGATATGGCATTGCGTAGGTTTCGGTCAGATACTGTTGGGAGTAGGCGGCATCTTGTGGGAAGGACCCGTCAGACTGGTACCCAAGCTGGCTCGGTGTTTGCTGGAGTCGCCAGTCTGGTATATATGCCTGAGGTTGGCTCAGCGGCTGGTCGAATGCTTGAGTTAGATTCTGAAGTGGAGACGTTGACCGCTTGTAGTTGGCGTTGGCGTGATGTGACTGCGGTGCAGTCCGCGAGGCATCTGGGTCACTGGTGATCGGAATTTGCAACGGCCAACTAACATGACCATAGTTATATCGCATTCCTCGTGGGTCGTATTCGAACCCAGCGAGTCCGTCAGCTGAGAGATCCCCCTCCATGGCTGGCTGACGGAGAGGAGAGGAAGTAATCAATGGGATTGTCGCAAAGGAAGGTCTGAGGAGAACAACGTTGAAGCCATTATTGAAGCGGTGTCAGCAGGCACTACGGAGAACTCGCTCGACTGCCGAGGGGGTAGGTAAGGTAGTTGGAGGAGAGAGGATGCGAAGGCGGGTGTCGATTCCTGATTCAACCGCTTTCGGGAACAAGCGGTGAAGATAGCATCGAACCACCAAAGGGTACTTTAAAGATTGACGGAAGGTGGGGTCTGCGATAGTGCTGACTGGGGGGCCCCAGCCTAGACCTATAGGGGCTTGATGTGGGATCATGATCCCTGGAGTGCCTCAAGTGAGCCAATCACTGGGGGCTGGATTCAGGCTAGATCGACGGCCACGCCCGAGGGTGTGTTTGCTTGGTGGCGGCGCCTTTCCGAGACCACGCATAAGTTCTCGACCAATTCGAAGGATGTCACCCACCGAGTAGAGTAGAAACTCTTCAGATATCCGTACATGCTAGTAAGACAGATTAGGGTGGCACAGTTGCTTTTAAAGTTATCCATTGTTTGCTTCATATGAGAAGATGGCTGAAGAGAAGCACGCTCTTTTTCCATGTAACGATCACCTTGGCTGCCACACGAGCATGGTAAGTCTCCTTGCTTGAAAAAACCACGATCGAGTCCGAGATCATGTCTTGTACTTGGAAGCAAGGAGGTTCATTCCAATTATACTCTGCTAGATCAGATCCTTCCCATACCGTCCATCGTGTGGCTGCTTGTAGCAAGATGGAGGGTTGTTGTGTAGAGTAAGCGGTGAAAGCTGACATAGGCTATCGCTCGAGCAATCTCTTATTGCCTCATGCCCGACAGTCCATATGACATGATTTATGTTCCAAAAGACACCGAACATGTGGTGAGCGAGAGCTCAGAGGGAACTTCATGGAAGAAACGGTGCGGATAGAATGATCCCAGGGGAAAGGGCGTGCTCACATTCGAATGAACATATTCTTTAGTTAGTATATAGTAATTTGTGTGTGTGGCTTGACATGACATTGTTCCCGTCTCAGCAACCAGGTTGCTGGGCTCTATCATTTTCCCCAATGACTTGTGACCCAATCAAGGCTCGTGGAGAAGGCAAATTATCCTTGTTGAGATCGTCGAGGTACCCATATGTACGTCAATATCACAAGGTGTCTGCCTTTCGGCGCTTGCTCCGCCATGATAGGAGATTAGTCGGCAGTGTGCTATCTCCAGCTGGTGCATTGTAGTCGTGCTTGCTCACGTGCAATCGATCGGTGTTGGAAAAGGAGCAATGCTTAGGGCTGAAATATTGGCTACTCGTAGAACTAAGCCCAAATTACCCAAGGTATCGTATGTAACCTGAGGATTTTGACAATGTTTGAAGAGTGAATTCTTCTCAGCATTGTCACACTTTCTTGGAGTCCTACTGATTGTAAAACCACTGTAATGATCCTTGGCGAGGCAGCTTCCGCGTTATCCGTAAGTGTTAGGGTTTCGAGAACAATACGAGTAGCAAGCAATGTCTTAGAATTAGAACAATAATCAGCGATGAAAGTCAGGTCGAAACGGACCAGAGTCAATTTCGAATCCAAATCTAATAGAGGAAGACTACAGACCTTGCTACCCGTTGGAGACAGATACGTGAAACCTGCTAACCAAATGGCCACCACACAACCTGTATGGGTCAATGATGATGGGAGCGAGGTAGAATCGATATCTCGGGATGAGATAGATCCACTCAGTTTGGGAGGCAACACAACTTCTAGTATTGTTCAGGATCGGCCACTTGTTCTCGAAATCTTCACATCCTTCCCACCAATCAAAGATTCTTTGATTACAGATACCTCCATCTTGCAGGACGAGGTAGTTGAAGTCTGCCTACCACATCTGGCGGGGACTGGGAAGAGCAGCTACGATTTGAATGCTGTCGGAATACCCATACTGAAGCGTGAAGACCACGTGGACTTTTTAAAGACTGCTATTCAGGATGCACGATTTATACCCTATGATGCCTCAAGGCCTTGGGTTGTTTATTGGTCCTTGACGGGTCTAAGTTTATTGGGCGAAGACGTGGAAATATATGAAAAAAGAGTTGTCGAGACTTTTACACCCAGTCAAAATGCTGGAGGCGGCTTTGGCGGCGGCCACGGCCAGCTATCCCATATTGCGCCTTCCTATGCTGCCATCTTAAGCCTCGCTACGGTTGGCGGGAGTGAGAGTCTGAATATTATTGACCGCCGAAATCTGTGAGTGTGACTGAATCTTGAAATCTTGAAAAGACACTAAACTGATCTATGCAAATCGATCAGTTGGAGATGGCTAGGTGAATTGAAGCAGATGGATGGCGGTTTCAGAACGTGCGTTGGTGGAGAGGAAGACGTTCGGTAAGGAATCCTGATCACGCATTCATTTTCGCAACAATTTGTCTTACATTCGCAGGGGTTCGTACTGTTCAATGGTGATCATATCTTTACTTGCATTGCCTCTCGAATTGCCTCCCAATGCTCCCACGAGAGCCAATGGATTTACATCTTTTCTGGATGGCCTGCCCGAGTACTTGTCTCGATGTATGTGATCAGGTCCGACGATCTTCAGCAAAGCTTATCTTTAGAACAGGTCAGACATTTGAAGGTGGCATCTCCGGGAGACCGCAAACCGAAGCTCACGGTGCGTATGCATATCTCGTCCTTGCATGCCTATGCATACTCGGACCCCCACACGAGATGATTCCGAGGTAGGTTCCTGCCAAACCCCTACACTATCATTGTGGCTGACTTTCTCTAGGTACCTAGACCTACCACTCCTGATATCTTGGCTCGCTGCGCGCCAATACGCGCCAGAAGGTGGATTCTCTGGTCGGACCAACAAGCTCGTCGATGGTTGTTATAGTCATTGGGTCGGTGGATGCTCACCCCTTGTTGAGGCAGCTTTGAGTGGACCTCAATCGACCACGTCGACAAAGAAACGCACAAAGGGAAGCTTGTACAGCAAAGAAGGATTGACGCGCTACATCCTGTCATGCTGTCAGAATGACGACGGTGGACTCAGAGATAAGCCTAGCACGTGGGTGATGCATATCGCCAATGTAACATGCACCACTAATATCCTCCATCCAGGTATCCAGATGCGTACCACACGTGCTATACGCTGGCAGGCCTTAGCTCCATGCAGTACTGTAATTTCTACACCGGCACACGGGATGCGGAAGCGGGATATCCAATAGACTCGGCACTCAGGTGGGCCTCGTCAGGGCAGGAAACAGATACAAACGGAGGTGAAGCTGTGCAAGAGCTCGTAGATGCGAAAGATCGCGTGAGAGCGCTGCATCCAATCTATGCTATCCCGTGGGATGCTGTAGAGCGGTGTTATAATTCGTCCAGTCAGAAGACTGGCTTCTGATGCAGGCCTCCTAAGCTGCTGCCCTGGTCCTGGTCTAGATACCCAAATCCGGCGTCGATTGTAGATCAACCCATCACATAAAAACTACAGCCTGTACCTAGGTGCCTGAGCCCCGCCCAATCGGGACTAGCCGCAATACGGCGATTGACTTTTCTCTTGTCCGACCTTAACTTAACCTCAACTTCTCTGCGTACTTTCGCAGTGCTTGGAGGATGCAACAGGCTGTTATTTTCCAGAACTTGGGAAGTCTGTTATCAGACTCTAAGCGACAACTGGCCTTCAGATCACCCTGCTGGCACAAGCAACGGTTCGACGCAGGCCAGCCTTAGCTGCATGATTTGGCAAATCGACGGGTGCGCCGTCACCTCCAACTAACACTACTTTACTTTACGGATAACGAAGCGCCCTCATGCTCTCGGTGGGAAGGGCTAGTCGGTAAAAGATCCTTTGGATATGACGGACTATCGAAGATTCGATGGCATCGGAGCTGAAATGCAGTGCTCTGGCAAACGGCGGCAAGAGTCCTCCCTGTGATTGGAACGGAACCTCGTTCAAGGCGATTTGTTATCGATACCCAGCCTCCAGGAGATAAAAGAAGCAATAGGCTACAAATTACAGTTCGTGTTCGTCCGACTCGAGTAGCCGTTCCTGGACTCCAACGCATGCACCTTCAAGCGCATTGCCAACTCATCAAGCATGCACACCGTTGTTACGCCCGACTTCCGTTACCTGCTAATCCCAGGTGCAGTGACAACGCGATTTTGATCTGCAGTGGCTTGAGAACAACCTCAGGTTGGACCTGCAAGACGGCAAGAATTCGAGACAGAATATCAATCATTATAAGCTCTAATGCTAATTAAGCGCAACGAGCGCCGCGGAGGATCAAGCTTTAGCATTAGCCCCCAAAAAAAGCACCCTTGATGTGCTCCCACAATACCAGCGTCTCTGTTGGTCCCGAATGGAGTGGCTGCCCGTCCCGCTCGTTGGAACTTGGTAGTGGATCTTCACAATGACAACGCAAACTGCCTGGCCCGCAGCCACTCGCATTAGCGAGACAATGAGGTCAAAACGCCGGAACACTGCATGAATCATCCTTCTAGAATGTACTCAGTCGCCTACTCTTGTGGGGTCTGGTACCTAACTCTACGAGGATGTTCCCAAAAGATTGGATCAGCGTCGGACCAGGCGTCTTATTTGCCACTGACGCGCATGTTAGCGTGGGAACGGCCAGAAAAAATCCTGCGGCATCTGCACGTCAACCATTGCAGCTCCCTTGCCTGGACCGATCCGAGAGAGCCCTAATAGGTCAATGGCACCATGAGTCGGTCCCAAAATTTCTTACTGGCAAAACGTGCGCCAGCACATCGTCGCTTGGAATTAGTCACTGAGCCGCAGACATGGAACATGCACCCCAAACCCCCCTACCTGTGTTTGCCAATCGCCTTTGTCTCCACTTCTCTGTTGACTATCATGTGGATAGATCTGGCATTGATATAAATCTCCCACTGGGCTGCATCTCTAGATCCGGGTTTCCTCCACACAGTACAAATCCTCCGTCTTGCATCTCCTCAGATTAGACAGTCTGTGTACTTGATTCTGCAAGCAAGCGTTTTTAGCATTGAAGGTTAACCACGAAGGGGTGTGGTACAGCATTCACACCAGGAAAACACTTAGTGCAATATTGGGCATCAACGCCTCCTACGGCAACCAGCATCATCCAGCAGGAGAGGCTTGTCGTTGGTCAATTGAGGCTTTGCTACCACTCCACCACCTGGATTTGGATCTACACCACCACTCTCGCCACCATGTACTATCAGGAATATTTGTCCAGTCAGTCTACCTTCTTTTTCTGCGGCCCGCAACTTGCTTTCCTATTTTCAGTGCTTTAGAGTCAGTCGGTGCGACCATTTTCCAATCGTGTGATAGATATGGAAATTTGAATGATTCTCGTTTGCGCAAGGATAGTTTCTTAAGGGCAAGTGAAGACTGACTTTCCTGTTCAGACCTCTGCCACCGCCGTCAATGGCCACAACCCCTGTACGCTTCGTTCCGCACCAGGTCCGGCTTTGTGTGCGTGGCACGTGTCAATAATAGAGAGTACCAGACAGATACGGCATTCGAAAACGACCGGCTAGCTCGTGAGAACGCGGCTATGCGTGCGTACCTGATCTGCCAAAACTTCTCAAAAAGTGATGGCATGTATCCATCTCGCCACAAGGGCCGTGGGGGAGCGGATGTAGTCCAAGGCCGGCCTATCGCCATAGGAACAGAGAGGGGGAGCGTCTACACGGACGACTCCAGGAGCAGTGGGAGCCGAAGCGGCGGCAGCAGTCCAACCAGCAGCTACGACAGTAGCCGATCTTCGAGAGACATTTACCGGCTCAGTGGTGCGAGTCGGGGCTCGCGTCGAAGTGGTGGGGGGCGTTATTGAGTCATTGATCAGCCCATGCGCAGTGGGTGATGAGGGGACCCGTACAGTCCTCCAGTTCAACAAAATTCCCGAATTCCCGAACAATGACAACGGCCTTAAGATACGACTTTATGACAGATACGACCTAGAACCTTTCATTGGCGGCAGCGAAAAACTGTAGCAAAAACTCATCGGTGGGAGCGTGCATCTGTTATTTCCCTCGAGGGATAGCGTAACAACTTGAGCGTTATGCGGCATGCATCTGGCAGGATATCTGAGCTTGAGACTTCAGCATGAGCGAGCACTCTTCGATACTTCAGCATAGCGGTGGTTTGCAGTCCCAGGAGGCTTCAGAGTTTAGCCAGTAGAGATAAAAACCCCAGTGAAATCTCTCAACTCGTTTTCAGTACCATTCATTTTGTTAAGCAGAGATTGCGAAGTCGACCAACCATATCTTCCTTCCATATGTGGTTCGTAAAGGTGTGGTGCCTGCCGAGCCTGCCTCGTTTGGAGAAAAGGGCTAGCCCTATGAGTGATTGTTCGCGTTGGCATGACCAAGTTTCTCCAATTCTGTTCCGCGTCAAAGCTTGGTACTCAGAACAGCTGCTGATCTATGTACTACCTGCTCTCTGGATATGTCTTGCACGTCGGTATCTGAAGAAAGCGATATTGCCAACCGGCGGTTAATATGCCGCAGTCTGCGCAAGCACTCCTCACCGCGCGCTGCTTGCTAATAATAAAGAGCCCTGTCACCCGTACGCAGACTCAGTTGATATGTACCAACAATTCCTCGAAGCTCATGACGTCCTCGTTGCACGGCTTAGCATACCATAGCCTCAGAGCCTCTGCAACCTGCCCAATAAGAATTCCAGGCATTGGAGCTCCAAAGAGCCTCTACCAGAATGTTCAAATTAGGAGAGGGTCAACGCTAGACAGCGCCATAGCGGACCAAAAGGACAAGCAGGCAAAGGCGCCATGGCATCGAGAGGGCTCAGACATACCCCCAGTTGCACGTCAGCGTTCTACGGGATCAACAACCAAAGGTAGAAGCTGCCCTTCGCCGATATCTAAACCTATTGACAATGCCCCAGGAAAGCTACTAACAACTCCTTCACGCCTACTGAAGTTGATCCTACCTCTGACTCCGCTCGACCACAACTCGGACAGGAAAGACATCGAACCTCTGGCCCTGCTCGTACACCCGCACCAACCTCTTTCCTATTTAGAGCGCCTAATTCAATCCGAGCTGCCCCAGATTAAGAACGAGAAAGGCGAAGGCAAAGTGCCGGGAGTCCACTTCAGGGCGGAGGACTCCCAGCAGGATGACATGGATCCAGCCATGAAGAAGACTGACGACTCGCCAGAAGACATGCACGAGGACTACGAGGGAGACCTTGAGGAGACAAAGTTCGATGGCAAGTCTGAGAAGACGGGAAAGCTGGGCAAAAAGTCTACCGAAAAAGCTGCGCGTCTAGGCGAGGGCGGCGTCGAGAGCTATAGTGGCCTTGGTCATGAGGGCCCGTCGGCAGAGGGAGAGGATGGGTCTAGAAAATTCGTCCGTTGGTCCTCATCAACAGAAATCGGTGACTTCATACGCGATGCTGCACGTGGCAAAGAGTTCGCCGTGGAGATCGAAGGCGCCTCCGAAGAAATACGCGTTGGAGTGCCCTCATTTAATGACAGAACGCACTACTTGCGTTTGAGACTGCGAAAGACTGCAAGCAAAATCATAGATGCGGCAGCGATCAAGAAAGAGTGCGATTTGGCGGCACACAGAACTGCTCAATGGTGGGCGATTGGTGGTGCAGGTTCTCTGGTAATCTATTGGTATTCAGTATATTGGATCACCTTTGAAACTAGCTATGGATGGGATTTGATGGAGCCAGTCACAGTAAGTATTGTGAGCACCTAATCCTCGGGCGATATCTGATGAACTCATAGTACCTCGTCGGCCTTTCGACCCTGATATTGGGTTATCTTTGGTTCATCTACCACAACCGAGAAGTCTCCTACCGCTCAGCGCTCAACCTGACGATCAGCCGCAAACAGGCCAAGCTATACCAGGACAAAGGCTTTGACGTACAGAAATGGGATTCGTTGGTAGAGGAAGCCAATGCCTACCGAAAAGAGATCAAGCAAATCGCAAGTGAGTATGATGTCGAATGGGACGAGAAGGCAGATGAGAAAGATGAGAAGGTCACCGAGGCTATGAAAAAGGTCCGAGATGACAAGAAGAATACGAGGAAGGACAAAGATGAAAAAGATGGGGATGATGATTAGACTTTTACATACTTCGCCTAAGATTCGGGACTTGAATTAGCACAGCGATGGAGTTCATGGGAAGATTGCAATTCTGATACCCCCAGGAGGCGATTAGATAGACCTTTTGTCACATTCCCCACTTGAGAAGGAATTCTGCTAGCAGTGAACATGGTTTGCGTCTCGGATTTTCCTAGCGATGCGGACAATTTAGATGGTCCTAAAACGCCAGGTAACAATTTCACCGCCAAGGGGAATCCGCCCAATCGAGCGATATGAAAGGCATTTGCCAGAGGGAAAGAATAAATCCAACCCATCTGCTCGAATGACCAAGTCTCTACAAGCACACGGCACAAGGCATCGTGCTTTTAGTCAGGAGCCAGCTACGCTCCTCAACGCGACCTATGAGCCTGACGATAGCCCTCTCTGGCTGTATCGTAAAAGGCGTTCTGTGGCTTGACGCTCGAACCTCCTAACTCATGTCAAATCGTATCATCACGACAGGCTTCGACGCCCATTACTAACCTGCAGGAGGAGGCGGATCAAGGCTGTCATCATCGTGGAAGTCCTTGCCCTGTGCCTTCTTGTTCCGTGCGTCACGATACCGGCATACATGGTACAGCATCCAGCGAATAACCCAATTGGGGTTTATCGTCCTCCCGCGGGCATACAAGGGCCTGGTTGAAGCACTTGCGTTGACTTCAATTCTTGCAATTGTATCGCTGATGGCAGTCTCGGTGAATTGATTGGCAGCGTAGGGTGGTGCTGCGTCTCGATGTTCAGGCCGCAATGCTGCACGATTGCCTCTGAGCCTCTCATTGTACGCGCGAATGGATTCATTCTAATATCATCAGTCCAGCACATATGCCACGCCACCATTCCATTTACCTTCATGAGCCAGTACAGAGCCTGGTGATCAGCGTTTGCGGGATCGAGTCCCAACCTCATAAGAAATTCCCATTTGGAAGCGCTCTGAATTACGGTCATCGTTTGAGAGTGCAACAGAAGGTATGTGCTTGGAAGCTATCAGTGACCAACAATGTTGTACTTGGATTGGACAAAGTAAAATTGATCAATGGTGAGAGGAGAACAAGTGAGATGAGTTTCAAACCCTTAGGGAGCCACTGACTTTATGTATATTCGACTCTCTTGGCAACATCTTCTTTCAAATGACGTCCCATCATACGTTAGCGACTCAGTGTGGGGTTACAAATATCTGATACCGTGCACTCTCCACCGCATCAAGGTCCTCTATCACAACCGGATACAATCTTCGGCAACACGCCTCGAGGCAAATTTTGCCCAGATTCGAACGTCTCCTGATCCGCGCCAGTGGATGAGCTATCGTGAACATTAAACCCGGAAATCGGTCAGATGGTACGAATAGACACCACATGAAATTCAAGGAAAACCGATCGGCTTGAACAGCAGAGTTCTCCTGTCATCGAAAGCATGGCGAGCAGCATACCCCTAATCCGGAAAAAGACAAAACTTCGACCGAGTAAATCAGAATCGAAAAACAATAGTGATGCCTTGCATTTTCGACTTGGATGACGCGCATTCTTTTGCAAAGGCACGTCGTCAAAACTTTAGGTGCGATGACAGCAAAATGATGCGAGGTGCCGAGTTGTTGTCTACTCGAGGTCAAGGCGCTGTTCGGGCTCCTGCGTCTTTGGTGTGTCAACCTGCCCACGTCAAGACCCCTTGTCTCCGAGTCCATAATTAGCGATCAAGTACCTGGCACTTGTGGTCGAGGGACTGCTGGTCGTATCAAGCTAGTCTCTGTGTTGGCATCCAAATCTCGTTGGGAATTGCCTCTAGTGTGTCGAAATCATCGACCAAATGTGCTCATCTTACAGCCTCGCACTCAAACCCAGAGACCTGATCAAGTCGACCCACCGGAATGGCGCACTCGTCCGATCGAGACAATCATGCAAGCATCCACGTTCTGTCTGCTGTCAAGCGTCTATCGGCTACCTGCATAAATACATCGAGCGCTTGCTTTCTTCCTCAACCCATTAAAACCCACATGGCCCGCCAACATTCACCGCTACTTGTGAAGGTCGTTTTGCCATTTTTTAGACCCTGCTTGATGATGCATAACATCTTCCGACTACCACGACCTCGGGTCACCCTCGGTCAAGCCGCAATGCCTGCAGCAACGAGCGGTGTAACTCGAGCATGTTACTGTCAAAGCCTTCGGGACTGACCTCCCCACGCATGGTGTCAGACTGTCATGCGCCACGCACTACCTCTCATGTCTCACCTGTAATGACAAAGGTGCCAAGACTCCATTTGCGAGCAATGGTCTTGACCGCCTTGAGAGTTGCCTTTCGAATACTTGCTTCCACGGAGTGCTGAGCTGGAGCCGGGACTTTACTGCACATGCGCTTTCAGATGGTCGGAATTTGCAAAGCTCGATCGAATCGCCAATGATGGATTCGAAGACAACTGCGAGGATCAAATTCACCCCATCCTAAGGTGACGGCCCAAGATCGGAGAGATGAGTGCAGGGTGTAAATTCTGCTTGATACTTCGAACGGCCTGTCAAGTGCTATTGGTATAGGTTATGGAATTCGTACTGACATTGCTATCGAGGGTCTTCCTTTGCGCAGTCTGCTCTCCCCTCATTTCGCTTATGAGAATCATTCAAAGAGCAAAGATGGAGTCGACTGTCGCTGGCTAGTGAGCAAAATGCAGCTCCCGGGAGTGTAAGTTCGATGCCGCCTTTGGCTGGTTACAGTACAGGTGTTGCACGAGCCAGCAAACACTCTGGCGGCGCGATAGAGGGAGCAGATTCGCTGCAGGAGATGTGATCGGGCTGCTAAGGATATTTCACCTGGCACATGATGTGACGGTGCAAGTGGTCCACGTATAATCGTTTGAAGTTGGTCTGACTGGATAGACAGCGGAAGGGCGTGACAATGGCACATAAACCTACTTGTGGGTTATAGGGGACTAGCAAACTTGTGGCCATAAATCGGGAGAGATACAGTACCAGCCTTCCTGATGATATAAAGGTAGTAGTTTTAACAGGCTCTTTCATGTCTTTTGATCTTTTGCAAACAATGTGAGAGACCAATGCGAAACATCGAGCCTAAATAAGAGGATCTCTGGTCTCATCTCCTATTATTCTGTTGATTGAGATGCCTCCTACTCCTCCCATGTACTCCAAATCTTGGTGCTCCTTACAAAATCTTCCCAACGTCTAAGAAACGTGTATAGTGTCCACTAGGGTCTATGCCTGTGAATTGTCCAGAGTATGCCTGTCCGGGTTACCTATAGAACAATCAATTGCTTAGTCGTTAGCGCCCCGGCGCCGAGCATCTACCAACTACAAATATCTTTCACCACTGTGATCTCTTCTTCCTTTGTATTTCATCATTGCAAGTATCCTGAATCCACCAACAACCACTTTTGTGGTGGTAAAATCACAGTCGTTTGCCCCTTTTTAGGATAGTATTATCGGGACACGACAAAACCTATATCAAGATGACAAGACCAAGCGCCGAGGAACGCGAACGGGTGGAAGGTGAGTTTACAAAACACACTCCCTTTCAAAACATAAATTTATAAATGACTAACACCTTCAGGGTGGCAAAACTGGTTCGAGACTCTCAGCCTTGATCAGCAAAACGCGGTCACCGAGCAAGCATGCGTGCGTGACGAGGAGGACAAAACCGACACAGAAGTCTGTGTTGAGTGGTCGAAGTGGTTCGAGGCTCTCAACTTTGATCAGCAGGACGCGGTCCTTGAGCACATCGAGCGTGACAGCGAGAACAAAACCGAGACAGAAGACTCTGTAACATCCGAGCCATCTACCTCCAAAGAAAAGACCAAGCCAGCCTTCGAAGGCACCATCACTTACGACGAAGGCAGGATGCCTCTCTGCAGCGACGAGCGTCCTGAGCTCGACGCCGAGTACCTCTCTCGAATCATCTCCGATGTCAATACTCAAATTGAGATGTCTTGCGAGGTTACTGGATTGTTCGACGAGCAGGAATTTAGAGTCCAAGTATCAGCTTATGTTGAGGATTATGAGGCCAAGAAAGCCGCTGCTGAGAAAGAGTTCGTCGGCAATGCGAGGGTTAATGCGTGTCTCTATGATCCGTTGAAGAGCCTGCAGATGATGCTAGGCATCTTCTTGAACCAGATCAGCAATTGGGGTGCGCGTGGAAGGCGAGTGATTCCCCTCAGTTGATCGATGTGAAGAGCATGCTAACCTTATGTAACCTGCAGACACATGGAAGTCGTCACTATCCCAAATATCAGTAAGTCTACTTCTATCGCGTTACAACCTTTCCGCCTTACTAATACTAGACCAGATCGTCTTCTTGCTCGCGGCGTGCTTCCTGGCTACGAGCACAAGTTCTGCAAGAACATCCACAACATCCTTAGGGTACGTTGATTTCCTGCGGCAAATTCTGTCATCATCAGCACCAGCTCTTGGGGGCATTTTTCAGGAGCACATCATTCTCATTACATGTCTTGCAACTCAGGCTTGCGTTAAACAGTCGTACTGACTCAGAACCCACGCAGGACAATGGCGCCATCAACGATTGGTACATCGACACATTCGACACCTACACCCGTGAACTCGAAACACCAATCATGGAGATACGCGGCCTAGTCGAGTTCCTATTTCTCATCATCAACGAAGGTAACGAGCTTCAAGAAGAAGCAGTCGGCCACCTCCCCCGTCCGTGGGAAAAGGAGAGTAAGGCTTCCGATACCTCGAACCCCGACCACGGCCAACCCACCAACACTAAATCCAAGGCCTCGTCCAGCAAAGATGCGGATAAATTCGATCTCGCTTCCGCCATTGCTTCAGTGGTGGAAGAGTTCGGAACGCTGGGCTCGGAGCCGGCAGAAGAGCCTCAGCTCCTGCGCACCACCAATACCAATCTCACCTATATCAACCTGCACCCCAACACCGAGCCTACCAACCAATCGCGCGGCAAGCGTGCCGACGGTCCCACTGAGGATAATCTTAAGAAGATGTCCAAGGCAGCATACATGGACACACGCTTCAACCAAGACTTCTACAAGCGCTCAGACGAATATCTCCGTGCATTGACTGGTCGGGCCACGTTCGGTCCCACACGCAACGATCGCTTGAAGGCTCTCAAAACCACACCAGAGTGGAAGAAAAAGCTCATGGACAACCACTACATCGAATCCCTCTACGTCGGCAACCGCGAGCTCGAAGTCTTCACCGTCTGTTACGATCTTGCCAAGAAAGCGCTTGCGACGGCGGAGGAGTGCGTCCGTATGGTTCAGGAGAGTCAGCCGTTGGCCGTCAACATGATGGTGGATTATGATACGTTTGTCCAGATGGCTGATGAGTTGGAGGCGAGGGTGATGGAGGGCGGATTTTCGGAGCAGGGGGAGATCCTTGGCGGGGAGGGGGCGGCTGAGGGGTGGTGGGGTGGGGATGAGGAGGGGAAGGGGAAGGCTTGAGGATTAGGTGGCGGTTGCTGTGCTGGTTCGGTTGGAAAAGATCGACTACGAAAGGATGCTTGCGTTGATTTATGGATACTACATTATTCATTGCGATTGAGAGATGGAAAGTGGATGGATGAACGATGAGATTATGGATGCTGTGAATCATGGATAGTTGTCGTTACCAAGAGCTGGAATCGACGAGGTAGATACGTGGATACTGAATTAAATGCATGCAAAGACAGGCTGGTTGGCCAATTTTCGATCATTGTATGGGCTTTGATGAGCTGTTGCACCTTGCTCACGTCCTGCCCAAGCTTCTTGTATGAGCCTCTGGGCGCAAAAATGCTCTATGCTAGTATAGCGACGGCAAGGGCCCGTCCCATGGATTTTTGCCCTGCTCTTTGAGCGTCCTGGAGAGCATTTGCATCGTGTCTTTGGTTTCGATACATGACTTCACATGGTTGATTATCTATATAGGAGCACTTCCTTGTATGGAAGCATTTTACATATAGGAGAGCACTGGGGAAAACGTGTGCATGAGGGCAATTCTCAGCAGGTAACAACCTCCGAATACATCAAGAACGAGACTTGATCACGACAGAAGTGGAAGTTGAGGTTGCGAATTTGCTTTTGGTTGATTTGATATTCAGAGCGATAGTAGCTATGCTTTGCTAAAATGCATGCGATCTTGCATTGTGTTGTTCCAAGTTTGCTAATGATGATACTGTGCAAGCTGTTTGAATCTGGAGATGTAGCTAGATTACTAGTTGTGTTGCAAGCAAGCCTGGGAAAAGTCAGCGCCCATGCAGCGTGAAAGACCAAAGTGAAGATAGTAAGCACGTACTGAAAATGGCAGCGGCGCAGAGCTGCTGCGTTGTCCGTCATGATTGGCCTGAGACCATGCAAGGGAAATCGAGTTCAAGGGTGACATGGTCTAAGCAAGCCGTTGTCGAGGGTTGTTGTCATTAAGAGGAGTCGATATCTGAGTGCTCTTCTTTATTGTCGTCCACGGCGCTTACGGCCTACTCTTCCTTGTCCGAATGTGATCCTTCCTCTTCCTCAGATTCCTCGTTGCCTTTCCCTGCCTTCTTCACCTTTCGCCCTTCAAATCTAGCTTTAGCCCGCTCTGCCTTTGCTGCTTTATCATCTGCCTTGATATGACAGCGTTTCGCGGTCTCCGCTGCGTTATTGGCGCGGCTTCTTGACCATTCAGCCATACGCTTAAGTGGCTGGTAGCTGTGCTGCAACTCGGTCATCTCATTGACCGTCTTTGTTTTGGCATCTTTCAACTTCTTGAGTTCCCTCCTGGCTTCAGACTCGGCATCTAGAGCGGCCTTTTCCATATCCCCTGCTGTTTCAAATGCCCGTATGGCACGATCTTTGTGCAATGCTGCGCTGCGTTCCGCGAATTCCTTCCCTTGTTGCCTCTCTGTGGCCTTCCTAGACTCATTGTCAGCCTTTACAAGGCCTGGACCTTGAGGGTTCAACATCTGCGTGCGTAGGTCATCCGCATATGCGAGCTTCTCAGCGAGGGACCATCTCGCAGTACCAGGCGGTAATTTGGGATGACTGTCGCTCAATACTACCGTCACGTTCTTCAATGGTAATGCACGTAGGCGCAGGAAGGGTTCGATGCCGCGTTGTATGGCAGCTTCGACCACATCGCTATCCTCATCACCTTCTTCGCCAACGTCAGGGAAGCTGCGCGCCCATGCGTTTTCGAAGCAAAGGTGTAGATTTTGAACACTACGCAGCATGTTCATGTAGGATATTTTCAAGGCCACGCTCCATTCGTAGGCTGAGGCATAATAGCCACCAATTGAAGCGTTAAAGTGGAGACTGGTCACATTGCGCTTCTGTGCTGGATTGAGGCTCTGGAGAAACTTGTTGAACGAAGTAGCGTCATCGAACGAGAAGGTATTTGTTGACCATAGAAGATGGTTGGCCTCCTCATAGATTTGACGACATACGCCTAGGACCGCGAGGTTGACTCTGAGGCATTGGGAATTCTCGTTGTCAATTCCCCATGGATATGGTCCACATAGCTTACAGTCCTGGTGACGCTTCTTGCAGGAAGCAACGTAGAAGTCTGGGGACTCGTCCGCTGGCACAAATGCACGACCAGCGACCAATTCATCATAAGCTGTTTGCTCGGACATCTTCGCCGTACAGATAGAGTGACGGAATGCTCCTTCTACTTCGTGAGATGTGGTGATATAATTTCTGCCGGTATAGTCGCCAGCTTCTAGCTTCTTCACATCCGCGAGCTCCCATCGATCAAGGTGCTTGATATGAAGCAGGTTCTCTCCAACAAGATTGATCAGTATCTTTTCTCGGATTTCGGACGGCAGTCGAAGCAATGGTGAGTTCTCCGCGTTGTCACGGATGCTTTAGCAATTAGAGTGTGTCAACAACACATGATATTACGAGCAGGTAGACTTACAGAGCCTTGACTTTGCTTGAGTTTGTCTTGGTGACGGCCTGCTTCTTGCGAGGTCGAGGCACACGTGCGGTCTGCTTGCGCTTTGTCATCTTTGACACGCCTCGAAGGTCAGCACCCGGTGTGGTGGGACACGAGGGCGATCACGACAGTTGGGAAGGTGAGTTAATCAATGAAGTTGAGGGGTGGGGTACTGTTGTTGCAGGAAGAAGACGGCTTTGTTTAAGAAGAGGATGGAGATGACATTAAAAGAAGTTTGGAGGAAGTAGGGAGCCAAAGTCACACAAGTAACGCAGTGTCGAGGCAGTAAGTGCTTCAGAGTCTCGACTACGGCTTTTGTTCGGGCAAAAACGGTAATCTTCCAACACCTTACATATGAACTCATTCATCATTTGCAAATTTGAAGTCGATGACTGGTGGTTTCTATCGATCTTCTACGACAATACGCCTTCATGTTTGGGCGTCAGCATTCGATCTTCAAGTCATTGTGAGGCATCCCAAGCCTGATGTTGGGTCAGTGAACGGGCAAGTAGCCAGTGAAGATCGGGAGTGATGAAGCACGCGTGAAGTTGGCAGATTTGTATAGATCGTCGGAGATAGGTCCTTTGAATGGGCGCTTATCGCCGATGTTCTGTTTCGTCCCCTCTCCTGTTCAGATGCTACTCCAAAGTTCGGATTTGCTTTTGAGATCTGTATATAGCTCAAGCTGATTGATCTTTTTCAATACCACCGGGACTCTATAGTGGGCCTTGGTCAATACAGGTGCCCTAGAAGAACAAAGTCAGCGTCTCCAACGTCATCTTCAAGAAGAATGGACTGTCAATGCTGTTAGAACATCCAATTGGACCTCATTATGCCTCTCACAGTCCTCTCCGACGCAGACGTCCACTCTCTCCTCCTATCATTGACTCGAGACGACATCGACGAGCTCCAGCACAATCTCTCTGAAGCCCTCCACGATTACTCGACGGGAACTCAAGAAACAACGACAGCATGCAGTGCAAACCAGCCTCAACGCATCGCTGTTCCTGCCCCGAACAACCAGGCTACTCTGTTCATGCCGGCTACTACCAGCACGAGCAGAGGTATCAAAATTGTCACCCTGTCGAGAGCGCCCATACCATCTCGTGAGCCTAGCCTTAGTAAGTTGAGCATAGACTCTCCTCGAAGCGGTTCTCCTGCGCGGCAGTCACCATCGATTGTGAGCTCAAGATCTTCAACGCCTACGATATCACATACGCCTTCTATCGCCAGTTCAAGGTCCTCGGAACCCTCAATAGCCTCCTCACAAACCACCACACCTCGTGGCTCCCTAACCCTTCTCACCTCCAATGGCTCACCTTACGCCTTCCTCGCCGCCGAAGAGCTCACTGCGTTCCGTACCGCCCTGGCTTCAAACATAATCCTGAATCGACGGACTAGTGTACACTCAATCACGGTGTTTGGAGCTGGTAAACAAGCAGCATGGCATATCCGTCTCGCTCTTCTGCTGCGAGGTACCGAGATCCACCACGTCGACATCATCAACCGGTCTTTTGCCCGTGCGAAGACGTTGATGCATGAATTCTACACTTCACCCGACTGGGAGGACCTCCGCAACGCGAATCCTAAGCTCGCATTCAGCATTTTGAGCTCCGAATACGGTGATTTCCAGCGCCTACTAAAGGAGCATGTCCGCAAAGCCGACGTCATCTTTATGTGCACGCCCAGTACTTCACCGCTTTTTCCAGCTGAATATCTCACTAATCCTGAAGGCCGCAAGAAAGGCCGATACATAAGTTGTATCGGCAGCTATCGCCCACACATGGTGGAGATCCACCCAGACATACTACGCCAAGCTGTCGCGCCAGATCATAAGCACCACCATCACAAGCACGCAGACAAAGGCGGGGTGATTGTTGTCGATAGCCTAGAAGCTTGCCTGAAAGAAGCGGGCGAGATTATACAGGCTGGCATTACGGCTGAGCAGCTAGTGGAGGTGGGCGAGCTTCTGATGGTGAAGAAAGCAAGTATGAGGGAGATCCAATTAGGTACTGGTGAGGGCGAGAAAGGACTGAAGAAATGGTTGATGGGTGGAAATGTGATTTATAAGAGTGTGGGTGTCGGTTTGATGGATATTTGCGTGGGAGAGGACGTTGTCCGTTTGGCTATGGAGAAAGGCGTTGGGACGAGCGTGGAGGGTTTCTAATGAATCCATGAAGCGATGGACAGTATGACATGCATTAATCACAGTCAATATTGGATACTTGGCTTGTGGGGATAGCATTGGCGTTGGAGGCATGCCTGTGCTGTAATAGTTTTCGTGCATCTTCGAGATTTGAACATGCCCAGTGGTCAGGCAGCAAATTACAATTTTGCGTTCATTGGTATCTATCTACTCGGCGTGATGAATGCGAACGAAACGATATGTGATATCTAGTAAAGACACCCGGCAAGGAAATAACCAAGCCTCCTCCATGATCACCCGACCCCACCCTAAATGCCAATATCCTAATGTCCCCATTGATCAGACATCCATTGAAGGCCAGAAGTCGGCCTATCCCGCTACGACAGTGAACTACTACTGATTGGCAGCTGGTGCACCACCGAGGGGAGCGGTGCCTCCCTGCTGTGCTCTTCGTTGGGCCGCCTCTGGGTTTGGTCCACTTCTCCTCGCGCTGTTGGGACATTAGCAACTTTACGATCTAATCACCTGACAGCTCAATGTACTCACATAACCTGCCTAGACACCATACTGATGATAAGCATGAAAGCCCAGCTAGGGATCAACCCGAACCCAAACAAGATATATCCCACAATCTTATTCACACCCGACTTCGCCAACGGCCCATCAAAGGGGTGGAAATATCCTTCATAGATTATCCCGGTCTCATACTTCTTCCCCGAATGCAGCGCAACCATATCGCCCACAGTCGTCTCCGTAATATTCAGATAATTGATATAGATCGTGCTCGCCGGCGTGCTCTGATCAGCAAGCGCAATCGGGCGCTGGATATGCCAGATCGTAGGCGGTTTCGCCATCCAAGTCGCGCACAGCACACCCTGTGTATCGCAGTTGATATACCCCAGCTTCGGCGCCGTAGGATCCGCAGCGAAGATCGATGCCGTCTCATTCCACTCTTTCTCCACTTTCGCGCAGTAGCCTTCACACGTCTTGTTCCCGCCAGAGACGAAGACCATGTATTCCTGAGGCGAGTGCGAGGAACTGGGGTCTGGAGTGAAGAAAGCTTCGTAGTTTGCCATTGTCAACGGTGTGACATTCTTTGCGGCGATTTTGGAGGCTGAAGCGCCGACTGGGTAGGCGGCGGTATCGTAGACGCTGGCGGGGATGTAGGATTTGGCTTTGTCGAACCAGGCTTGCGCTTGGTCGAAGAGAGGGTTTTGAGCTTGAGCTGTCGCGAGAGCTGGGAGGGCGAGAGCGAGGACGGGGGTGAAGTGCATGATTGCGGCGAGGTATGGAGTCGATGAGCAACGAGCAGCGGGGGAGGGAGGAGCAGTTGTACGGAGTATGTAGAGGTGAATTACTGGAGTGAGACAATCTGGTCGCAAGGTGATGAGCAAGGGTCCAAACGCGCCAATGAGATCGGAGGACCCGGCGGAGTTGAGCCAGCCTCCTTTTAAGAATCCTTCTACATGGAGGATGCAGTGGCCGACTTCATTTAAGCTGGTTCTGCTCCCTTGGTTATGTGAACTCACGAATAACGGCCTCTTCTCGTGTACATAGCAGTATCGGAACCCCTTTTTCTACAGCCTGCCCCAAATCTGATAACAGCTACACCACAATGGACACCAGGAACAACCCAGGCGCTCGTGCCAATTGGATCGCAATGCTCTTCTGTGCCCTCCTTATACCATCTTCGACCCCGTTCTCGTCTGCAGGCCTGCTCAATTGGCGGCAAGAATCTGATGGTCTGTACGCCCTGAAGTAAACAGTACTTTTTGGTATCTCTTACTGACGCGAGCACCTTCTAGCAAACAATGCGGCCACCGTAGCCATCGAAGCAGCCAAAGAAACCAGTTCCCTCGAAGCGACAGGGTTGCATACGACTATCGCCCTAAGTGGCCCAGAAGCAGCAGCAGTCACCGGGACATCAAATGCCACCAATTCCAAAGATACGGCATCGGCAACATCAGCTGCTTCTGCTGCTGCAGCCTTCGAGACGCATGTTTCTAGCCTTCTCAACAACACCAACGATCCGAACAGGTGCCATGTGAATAAGACCGTCGGTACAGGCGAGGCCGGTGCAGAAGGGGCTACAGTAAATCCCTTCTGCAAGCCCACAGCTGGGCAAATCGTCCTCTCGGACACAGAGATCGAAGGTGTTATCATTACTGGGCTTGCCAAATAGATGGAGTGCTGATAGCCCGATTAGTGACATGGGACACCTCCCTCTTCGGAGCCAATGCCACGAACGTACTGCAGCTCATTTCCCTCAACCACACAGGGGGTGGCACCACGGAGAAAGAAGTTACAAACAGCAGCGTCGCCGCCTCGGTAGGCGCTACTGTCCTGAACCTGACAAGTGAATGGCTCAATGGACAAGCTTCGACCAATATTACTCTTTCGATGCATTCGAGCGCTATCCTGGAGAGTGCAAACCCTGAGCACCAAAACCTATACGGACCCATCATCACGTTGAAGAGTAGCAAAAACATCACAACATCCTCGCCTAAAAGTTCAAGCAAGAAACTAGGCGAGGAGGTCGGCATCCCCGTCGGGCTCGTTGTCCTCATTGTCGCTGTCATCGCAATAGCAGGATTCCTCTTCCTTCGCAAACGACGCGCTCAAGGCTATGGAGGCTCAGCAACACGTAGCCAGCGACTCGCGAAAGTCACACCGCCTGTTGGAGGCCGAGGCCACCGCCGAGACGCGTCTTTTCATGATGAACCTACACGAGGAGTAGAGCTTCAGAATCGAAATAGAGGTGGGGACGACAACTGGGATTGGGGGAGCCCGGTCAGTAGTCCAACGGGTGGGGGCAGGGAAAGCAACGCGTTCAGAGAGGAGATTAGTAGGCAGAGGGGTGGGAGTTAATGGTGAGATGATGAGCTATGGGCGTGGCTGATGTATGAATATGCATAGGTGATGTTGATATTTTAGGTCCGAGATAATCGTCTATACCCTTGCTTGCACAAACCCGCAGCTTCAGCTCGTTGAACAGGACTCGATCAGTATATGCACTAGAGCTCGCATTGCACAAGATCACAAGAGATTTCGATTATAGATGTTCCTTCGCTTTGACCCCAGATCGCTCAACAATTGAGAGAACATGATCTGTTCGATGCGGATGATGTCGCAAATTTTGCTGTTTTGGGGTCATAACCGTTTCCAAACCAGCACGTCGACACGCTTTTAACCACGAATGGGACACCATACTTGCTCTAGCAACGGAGACTGACATCCTTGACCACTGTACCCACACTTTCCGTAGCTCGCTCTATTGGCCTCAACCTTGACATCCAGGTACCAATTACAGGTATCTTACTGCGAAGATTGTTAGCCGGGAGGTCAAAAGCACTTTTGTATTATTACGCCTTTGGTCACTAAAGTGGCGCTCTTTCTGCTCGAGCAATTTCAATTATAGGGTCTTCACATAATACATCTGGTAGTTTTCAGGACTCCTTCAGCCCTTCATGTCTACATACATGTATATTCTATCAGTACAAGTGAATCAGGTATGCTACCAGACGACGGCAAAAAAAGAACAGGAACCTAGAATGCTCAGGCGTGAGCATGAACGGCGCGAAAGAATTGCCAGTACGCCTGCCCTAGACGATTCCCTTGGTCGTCTGAGCTCTTCGAAAGGTCGTCACTCTGGATCACCATCCATCGAGTAAAGGCCGAAGAAATGTCTGGGTGAAGATGTCGGTGAGGAGGGGTTTTTATTGGGTCGAAATGTGAAGTCAAGGTTCCGAATTCATTGATGACTCGAATGGCGAGGAAATTAGAGAAGGCTTCGAGTTTCAAGACTTCATCGTGTGAGAATCCGTATAGCAATCGGAAGATCGTAGGGTCGCTTCGTCGCTTAGTCCGATATATAAGAGCATCTGCTACCGCGTCCCCCTCGTGGGCGGTATTATCTCCCGTATGAATGGTGTTGGCGTTGATGGGTGCCCCGCTCACCACATATCTCCGAAAGTTCTCAAGAAAGCGTCCCCGAATCTGTGCGTATCTTTCCGCGCTTGCCTTCAACACTCTGACTTCGGCTTTCAACACTCTCATTTCTGCTTGGTGCTGGTCAAGACGGGCTTCAGGTGTGGTAAATTTCTCTTGCATGCTTGATAGGGAGTATCCTACTCGAGAGCACATCCGGAAGATGCCCTTCCTTGCTCAGGTGATTAGGGAAAGCCTCCGACTTTTCCCACCGGTCCCCTCCAGACAACACAAGGGGTGGTGGGCCAGACGGAAATTCGCCTATTCTAGTGAGATGTGGTGAGCTTGTCGTTTATTCGCAGCATGTATTTGCTCGTTGTAAAAGCATATATGGCGATGGGAAGAAGGCGAGTCGGCTACCCCTATTTCAACAATGATATGCCATTTTTCAATTTTTTTGATACCCGAGGGACCCCACCAAACCCAAAATCCAAGAAGCACAAGAAATCCCAGCGAACACAGAATTTTCGCCGATACTTCGCCGACGTTTCGCCGACCCACGCCAAGGCTTCGTATTAAATCAACGAAACCCCATATACTTCAACAACCATAGATTCTAATTATCTAAAAATTGAGACTATATTAGAACTATATCTAAATAATAATTCATAGAACTTTGATAGTTTTTCAATAGGTGGTTGTGACGTGGTAGTCTAAATAGGTGATGTTTGGATTTTGGATTTGGTGGGGTACCCAAGATCTCCAAAAATTTATGAAATGACTTATCATTAGTTAAATTAGGGTAAACGAACCCTCTACGAGTATCTACGAGTGCCGGTGTATAAGATATACTAGCGTCCTTTTTGCCTAAGCCGTATAAATATAATTCTCTCGAGACTTTAGAGTAACTTAATTATAAGATAATATTAATATATATTCTATCAGTACAAGTGAATCAGATATGCTACCACGCAAAGACAAAAACATGAACCTTACCACAAAATTGTAAAACGACTTGGGGTTTACCGGACTCCATATGTCCAACGCTGGAGAATATATCGTCACTCGTGTACTCATACAGATGTCACTAGAATGTCTGATGCCGATCGATTTTCGATAGTTCCGTTGCAACGAAAATATGCTTCCTGGGAAACACAACCTGTTGCTCAGTCGTGATAGGCAGGTTTTTACCCATATACGCCTTATCTTGCCTAAGCTTTTTCAACCGCGCAGAGATATCCTTGGCCATAGGGTGTATCTTTGTCAACTTCATTGCACTTCTCTCCTCTGCAATCGTATACGAATCAATAGCTTCGTCATACTTGTTCTGTAGCTCGAACAATTGGGCCAGTTTGAAATACGCGTATACCGTGTCAGGATGTCCAGGACCCCGAGCTTCGGTGTTCTCCATGCGTTGGATGACTTCATGTACAAGAGCTTCTGCTTCTGCGAATCGGTTCGTTCGGCCATATACCAGCGCGAGCTCGCCCACGCCCATCAGCACTCCAAGATGATCGTCGCCCAGGCTGCGCTTCGCGGCTGCTATACCGCCTATAAGCAGGTCTTCTGCGTCGTCGTAGAGTTTCAGCTCGGTATTGACTTTGGCAAGGTTACAAAGCGCCCACAGAGTCCACGGGTGCTCTTTGCCGAGCTTTGCTTTACGCTGCTCGTACACTTCAGACATGAGCTTCTTTGATTCATCTAGCCTTCCGAGATCTTTGAGAGCCATTGCGAGGTTGTTCATGGCGAAAAGGGTATCCACGTCGGTAGGACCGAGAGCCTTCTTTCTTGCTACTACCACTCTTTCATGCAAGTCTCGACTTTCTTCGAATCTCTGCCAGGAGCCATAAGTGACACCTAAGTTGTCCATAGCAGAAAGAGTGTCGATGTGTGTAGGTCCCAATGTTGAGTTCGTACGTTCCAATGTGACTGTCTGAAGCTGAAGAGCCTCGTCGTATTGACCATTCAACCAGTATGAACTTCCAAGCTCAGTCATGGCGGCAAGCGTTTGCGCGTGTTTTGGGCCAAGGCTACAAGTACGGGAATTGACTACCATCTTTTGCAAAGTGATCGCCTCTTCTAAGCGTCCAAGGCCCCAGTATGTTTTGGCTAGCGCGAGCATTGACCCCATTGTCATATCATTTTGATATCCTCGGCTCTGCACTAAGGCGTCCTTGACTTTCAGGAACAACTCTGCAGCTTCATTGAAGCGACCACGTTCCAGGTAAACATACCCACACTTGGCGGCGATCAAGACTTGATGTCGAAATACAAAGAGCCAAGTGTGCTTTAGTACCAGCGCGATTGGAAATTTCAACCCCCCAAATAGTGATTGAAAATCCAATATACTTATAGGGCGAGCCTGAAGGCAAAGATCCATATGGGGTAGGAGATCTCTTCGATAGTCTTCGTGAACCTCACCTGTTTCGCAAGGTGGGAACTTTATAGATTCGGCGAGCACGTTGAGTGCGATTTGTGACCAAAGAGCCTGCTGGCCGCCGTCGAGTCTGTCGCGGGCCCAAGCGTGCACCACTGGATGTAGAGAGAAGCTGTCATCCTTGCCGTCGTGGCTTATAAGCGAAAAGGAGCATAGCTCATGCAATGCACGCCTAATGCGGTATAAGTCGGGCTCATCTGGATCTTGTCGGAGGAATCCTGGAAGGATAGACGGAGGTTGGATGCGAGCGCAAAATCCGTTATATACTTTTGTAAAGAACGACGGTCTGGTGACATTCGAAGTGGTCTGACACCTATTAATTAATGCACGTGTAAATATATCTACCCTGACATGTTCGAAATGGAAGAATGCGACGGTGCTGAGTAGCTGGATAGCGTCAAGACTTGCTTCTGTATGTCGAAGCTCAAGCGAGTCCAAAGAATGCTCCCAAGTGGCATATATCGTGAATTGATCGTCGTCATTCCCAGTTATTGAAGGCCGACGTGTGCCAAGTTTCTTTCTGAATTGACTATAGAAGTCCAGGTAGTCGGACATCCCGCACATCTTTTGGAGTATCAGAGCACCAGCTTGAATGAGGGCCAAGGCTAGACAGCCCAGAGCGTCGGTAATCGTTGTTCCCATTTCCTCTGTAGATGAAGTCCAAGGTCTCGGAGCATCAGCTGCCCTCAGTAGAAGGAGTAATGCATCTCTTTGCTTTAAGCCTTTGAATTCAATGGACCCAACTGTATTGTGGACTCGGAATGCGGGATTTCTAGTCGTAACAAGAACATGCCCTCTTTCGCCCTCTGGAAAGAGACTCGGAAGGTCGAGACTGGGATCGTCGGCGTTGTTGATAATTAAGAGCCAAGGTTCTTGGAGGTTGGATAGCCAATGTTTGCCGGCACTCAGAGTGGCCTCCATTCCACCCACTTTGCCGATTTTGGAGAAAGACTGCTTCGCTGTTTCTACTGATGTAGCGTCAATCCAGAACACTCCCCAGAACCTGATATAGAAAGGTCAGCATTTTTCTACGTCCTCTATGAAGGACAGAAGACTAACCTCTCACGATGGTCTTGCGCAAATTTAGAGCAGAACTGCGTCTTCCCCGATCCTCCTATACCATACACGATGTATCTTCGCTGCTGTCCAGTGGATTCGTGGCTCTCCGGTGCCCATAATGCTTCTTCGAGGGCCTGGACAACATCTTCACGTCCAGTGAAGATACTGCTGACGACTTGTGGGATATGGAAGTGTTTGTTGCAGGGTCTCTCAGACAATTTGCGTTCGTACTGGAATGGGCGATTGTTGTTGTGAACATCGAAAGCAGTCCCGACAAGCTCAAAGGCCTCGTTAGACCTGGCCCGAGCAAGAGCTTCCTTGGATTGCTGCCAGCGACGAGAGATAGTCGAGGGTGCATGACGGCAGTACCGGACAAGTGCTTCTACCACTGTTCTATAGCTCGAAGTTTGCCGATCAGAGAAACGAACCATCTCAGCATGGTTTGCGTAGATGCCCGCGCGCTCAGTATTATCGATAATCGGAGCTGCCGAGGTTTCGTCGACCACATAACCTTTTTGGTTGCACAAGTCCATCTCCACCTCTTCCCAGAAGAAAAAGATACGAAACTGCTTCATGATTGTCGTAAAGTGGTCTGTGATCGCTTGCAAAGTCTCCGAATCCTTTCCTATTGCGGAGATAAGCTGGCTATCGTTGGAAGCTCTGCCTTGAGCTAGACCGTTGTTGTGCTCTGCAAGTGCTAGCCAGGCGCCTTTGTCAGTACCATGATGAGGTGTCCCAAAAAAGAGAACGGCATATGTGGAGACGAATATAGAGTGTAGATGTTCGACGTGATTCGATGTCCTGGTAGAGGAATATCCCAGTGCTTTCTTCACCACGATGCCCCCAAGTCCGTGGCATATGAATATTATAGGCCGCTCCACACAATCTTCCAGCGACCGATCAGCTTGTATGTCAGCCACGAGTGTTTGGGCGTGTTGCTGTATCCTGTCGGCAGACCCGTCACCGTAGAAGGAAGTTGCTCTTGCATCATAACCAAATGTCAACACACGGGCAATGTTCAATGGCTCTGGAAGTAGGTCTCGTAGCCACAGAATCTGTGTCTTCGGGTCGGTCCATGCCCCGGTCTTATTCTCTTCAAGCCCATGGACAGCAACGATACTAAGCGAGCGAGCTTCAGTAAAGGTCATCAAGTCGTACCTACACGCGCCTACTTACTCAATAGAACGATCATTCTCTTGGTCAAAGCGAGGTTGTCTGATAGTCGCTTCTTTGAGATTCACCAAAGGCATTGCTGCTGAATAGAAGGTTCATACTCATGTCCCGTCGTACTGATCATAAACAAAAGCAACTGATAGTACTAATATCTCGATCGAACCCATTGAAACTAACAATGCGCAACGCTTGGGATTGAGCATCGAGGCAAACGCTCAACAGGAAATGTACGAGAACTCTTTGAAGTGCTTCACCTGAGGATGAGACAAACTGCATGAGCAGGCGACACCGAGTCCCGTCTGGGACGGCTCGCTGCAGTAGGATCGGTTCATGAGAGCGAATGATATCGTGGAATGCTGCGCGGAGCACCGGGGATCGTGGGAGTGGACGCACCTCGCCATTGCGTTAGCCAATTGAAGATTGTGGGATTCACCAGCTAATGCAGGTTTTGCTACATTTAGACCCCTGCGAGTGCGCCCCCCCCCCAACTCGACGCTCAATAGTACTCGTAGAGTATCACTCGATAGAAGGTGATAGAGTGCAGCTGGATAGCTGGGGTTTGAAACAGGCCCCCAAATTGCCGCCCAGATCCCTGTAGGGACCCCTCGGCAACGCTGGAGAACGCTCTTCAACTCCTGCTAAGCACGGAGTACATATGGGAGTCTATCCTCGGCCTGTCTTGGGCGAAGCAGGCGGCGAGTTTTTGAATGTGGAACCAGCCGTGAAGCTGTTGAAGCCAGTGGCTTCTTGTACCTATTCATCTGTATTGTTAGTCCACGCCTAGTTCTACGAATATGCGAAGCTTGCACATCGAAAGCCTCCAACCGGCTTCAGCACATCTGTCGAGTCGTCCATTATGTCTCATCGTTCTGACAATGTGCTTGGCATACGTCGCGTTTCTCCTTGCTAGAGCATACCTCGAATACCGCGTAAGTGAAAAGGGAGTATCGCCCCACAAAGCCGCACCAGTTGACAGGGAGCAGGCCGATCTCGCCCATGGCAATAGCCATGGCTGCCTTCCTCCACCGCAACTTCCGAATAGTTGGCCCCTTGGCATTGATTGGATTATAAAATTATTTCATTATGATGGCGAGCAGCATTTGCTTTCTTTCCTGTGCTCAATTGCCGATGATTACGAACCTCGCAACATGCTCTCCCAATATTTGTTATTTGGCCCTCGTGCCTTTCACATTCTGGACCCAGAGAATTTGGAGGCCGTCCAGTCTATGAATTTTGCAGGTATGGCTTGAGGATACGATCCGTAGACCTTTTTAGATAACGAGATTGACACTGCGGACAGATTACGACTTTGGAGTGCGCCACGAGGTCTTTGCACCGTTGCTCGGTCATGGGATCTTCACACAAGAAGGGGCGGCTTGGAAACATTCGAGAGAGCTTTTGCGAAAACAATTTTCTCGAATGCAGTATCAGAACCTGGATAATTTTAGCGAGCATGTCGACAACCTTCTCGCATGTCTGCCCAAGTCGACAGGAACAGTCGATCTGCAGCCTCTGTTCTTCAAGCTTACGCTAGACACTACGACCGCACTGCTCTTTGGGCAATCTGTTCACAGCTTGAAAGAAGAAACCGACCCCAAGTTCAGCGCGTTTGCAGAAAGCTTTGATGTAGCGCAAGGTGGTCTGGCCAAACGTTTCCGGCTTGCTCCATGGCACTTCTTCTATCATCCTCGCAGATTCAGTCAGGCTTGCTCAAAAGTTCATCAGTTCGTGGAAACGTATATTGAAGACCGTAAATTGAACCAAGGTGAAGAGAAACACCAATCAACATCAGATAGCTTCATCGACCAACTAGCGCAAGAGTCAAGCAGCAAACAGGAACTTCGCAATCAACTTCTCAACATTCTTCTTGCAGGACGGGACACCACGGCGTGCTGTCTCTCTTGGACATTTCGACTGTTGATTCGCCATCAGCCAGCCATGACACGCCTACAGAGTGAAATCCGGACGATACTGAGAGATTCGGAACATCCTACACGAGAACACATCCGGAAGATGCCCTACCTTGCTCAGGTGATAAGGGAAAGCCTCCGACTTTTCCCACCGGTCCCTTTGAACAACAGGACCGCTTCGAAGACTACAATTTTGCCAAGGGGTGGTGGGCCAGACGGAAATTCGCCCATTCTAGTGAGACGTGGTGAGCTCGTCGTTTATTCGCAGTATGTAAATGCTCGGCGTAAAAACATATATGGTCCTGATGCAGGAGCGTTCCGTCCTGAGCGATGGGAAGAAGGGGTGTCCGCTAACCCGTTTGGATGGGCGTACTTTCCGTTTAACGGTGGGCCGAGAGCATGCCTTGGCCAAGACTTTGCACTTATGGAGGTTTCCTACACAATTGTAAGGTTACTGCAAGCTTTCCCTATGATCCGACTACCGCTTGATGAGAAAGTTGAGGAGATTGGGAAGGAGAGACAGCGACTCACTTTGGTACTTTCGAGCGCCGATGGATGCAAAGTTGAGCTAGATCGGCACTCAACTATTTCGTAGCATATCTAGGCAATCTCACCAAAGGGAATGGAGTAGAGTGAAGCGTGAGATGTGGCTAAGCATCTCTCCTCTGCATACTGTTGGATGAAACCATTCAGCACCTACAGGCTACGAATCGCATTTCAACACTGATATATTTTTCGGCGCTTGCAGTGACCAAAGAGCTAGTCACTTGTAGAGCTGCTTTATCAGCAACGGGCGTCTGCAGGAACAAGTAGGCTGTGATGTTTCAGGTCCACCACACCACTCTTCACAGCCTCAGCTTGCTAAGTATAATGTATACTAAGCGCCTGGGACTAGAAATTCATATATCAAGCCCATGCACTTTGTATTCCTAGCTAACGCATCACTACATTTTGATTCAAATGGACGGCTCGAATAAGCAGCAGCTGTTCGGCATTCGAGAGCTGTATTCTCCAGGACCAGATGCTGATATCGAGTATGTACCGTACTTCAGTTCATCTTTTCCAGAAGAACCAACGACTGATACTTCACATTGTGCAGCATCGTGGCTGTCCATGGCTTGAATGGCGACGCTTTCAAGACTTGGACTTCTGACAAACGAAACGTCTGCTGGCTGAACGACAGGAGCCTCTTACCGAAATATCTTTCCAACGCTCGTATCCTTACGTGGGGTTATAATGCAAATGTGACGTCTCCCAAAGGAGGAAGCACGTCTTCGGATCGCATACTACAACATGCTCAAACGCTTGTTGCACAATTGCACGCCGACAGAATGGTATGAGACGATTCCTTTCCTCTAAACAATGCTGTCATCGAAATCAGAATCAGGCTTCACTCTCCAAACAGGCGTTGACACAGCTACTTCACTGATAATCAACCAGCTCGAAGGAATGTCCGAGAAACCGATCATCTTTATTTGCCATTCATTGGGCGGGATCATTGTCAAGAGAGTGAGTTTGTATTATGAATGTACTCTCGAATGCATTGTGAACCTTCCTGAATTGTATAACGCAGGCACTCGCATACTCTGAGACTAGAACCGGAGCGAAGATTGCTCACATACACTCCATCTATACATGCACATACGGCATTCTATTCTTCGGCACTCCCCACAGCGGCTCTCGAAAAGCTCACCTGCTCGCTAGCGTTCAAAAGATAGCGTCCCTCTCAATCCCCAGAAAGGTGCTCGAAACCGACTCGAGCCTTTTACGCGCCCTCGAAGAAGACTCAGAAGTACTCCAGAACATCACAGACCAATTCGCACCATTGATGAACCGATTCCGCATCTTCTTCTTCTGGGAGCAGGAAAGGACCGATTTGAAGTACACCAAAGACTACATTGTCGACGAGGCTAGCGCGGCTCCGATCTTGGACAATACAGAAAGATCCGGTATTGCGGCCGATCATCGGAGTATGTGCAAATTCGAGGGCAAAGATTCGCCTGGGTTTAAGACTGTGGTTGCGGCGCTGAAGAGATATAGTCTGGATGCACCGAGGACGATTTTGTCGAGAAACGTACAGGCGGAGACGATGTTGAAAGCCCAGGGGTGGCAGGAAGCGAGTGAGTTGGTAGGTGGTAATCTTGAGTGGACCCAACAACGTCCTGTTGGCAAATCCCCAGGTGCTTTCAGAAGAGTGGGAATTGGGAATGGGTACACCGACTCTGTGGCAAGCGCTGATAGAGCTATCGGTGAAGCTGGTAGCTAGAGTGCTTTACAAGATTCTTCCGGCATCTTCATTTGTTGTTCTGTTTTCTTTTAGATTGAAAAAAGGAGCGCAAGAGGAACGGCATCGTGGATGGTAGATGAGTGGTCTCCTTTCAGTTTGCGGTGTTTGAAGATGCCGGCCAAGTTTTCCCGTTCGCCAACCCATATGCTCAACATCTGGCTTATTCTCCTACCATGTTCAAGTACATTCTTTCACAACAGCGTGTAATCAATGCAGTCAAGCGAAGGGAATAAAATCACGAGCGCAAAATCCCCTCATCCCACTTCCTCTTACTCGCAGCCTCCAAATCATCAACGTTAAGTATTCCCACGCCTTCCTTCTCTAGCACATTCCAAACATTGTTCCTAGTCCCCGCAGGCCAAGCGGGCGTGTCCCAATACCTACTCACCAGTCCCATGACCTTCGCCATAGCGATCTGTCCCCTGATCTTCCTCACCTGGTCCGGTAGAAGCTGTCCCAGCCACGGCTTACCTATGGACACGTCGAAAGACACGCTTGCGTAGTATGAGTTCTTACACGTATAAGCAGTGGCAATATTAGGAGCATCTTCGCCCCATAGCTGGTCGAGTGGCGCATCGAAGAAGATGTCGCGGTAGGTGGTATTGGCTATTAGGAGGTCGAAGGGGGTATTGCCAGTACCGACTACGGTGATGAGGCCCGGTATGACGGCTGAACCGTTGAAGTGGGTGAGCCAGCCGTGGGAGCGAAGAGGTTCCAGTTGTGCGAGTACGGTGGGGAAAGTCTCCATGCCGTTTGTTTTCATATCGATTAAGAGTGTGAGAGGAAGAGATGGGTCGCTGTCGAAGACGCCATACTTCTTCGTTGACGAGGAATTACTGAAAGGATCGGAGACGGTGGGTGCTCGGTTTTGGTGTGTCAGGATTTGCACCAGCGGATCAATGTAGAGACTGTGCAGCGTGCGTGCGTGCTGACGTCAAGGAGTTTTCGGAATGGCCGACCAATAGCTCGTTCTTCTTGAGCCAGACATCGGCTTCGACGCTTATGCAGCCGGCGGCAAGAGCATCGTATAGTGGGACCTCGCGCCAGTAGTCGTTGTGTGAGTGGCATGGGATGGGGATCATGTCGCGGCTTGAAAAATTTGGGTATTGGGTAGGTTTCGAGGTATTTGAGTCTGGATCTGTCCACGACGTAATCTTCTGTTGGATGGGGTTGGGAATTATGAGTGATCTGAAGTGGACTAGGTAGTAGGATAGGAGAGATATCAAGACACTGGAAGCCAATGACTATTCAGCGTAGTTTCGTTTCGTGATTGGTATGACCTACATGATCGCTGTCGATACTAATGCAAGTAATAGCAAGCGCCTTGGTGGCTTTCGACGCCGGCTTTGGTGCGATTCGGGGTCAGCAAGGGTCTGTGGTAAAGACCGTCTCGAAGTCGTCACAAGGGGCATTTTTTGGGCTGTTCAGAGGTGGCTCGCTTCCGCTTGATGTAAAGCTTCTTGCATCTTCTGAGCCTGAGTGGGGATAGACTATTCGCAGACTTTGTGCTTTCGACTGGCTCATGCCTGGCACTTTCTTGAAGATGCTCGTATTTGGAAATATACGAGAGAAATGGCCTAAGCCAGCCGTTCGCAATGAACGATTTTAACAAGATTGGGAACGGAGAAAGAGCCAAGAGTCGCAGAGATGTATAGGAGCCGTCAAGAAGAGAGTGATTGCAAATGGAACCCTGTCCATGATCGATGATGGCTGAAGTCCACTACAGCCGACCCTGAAGATTTCATAGGCCGTGTGGCCGGCGCTTCGCTGCGCATGAGAATGGCAACTTCCAAATGGCCTTCGTCGTAGACACCATCTAGTCATTCGATCGAGTGGGAACAACCCGTCATGAGCCCTGATCTCGAGCGCCAGACCTAATCACAATAATTCTTTGGCTTTCGTCGGGGGATTCACTCTTACCTGAATGTTGTGTACAATGAGGACCACGCCGAATGAAGCTCCGGTGCGCTTAGAACGCAAGCTTGGAGCGCAAAATGGGTTGTAAGCGATGCAGCCAGGCCCCATTGTTCACACAGGACACAGCAAGCGACAGCAGACTCAATGGTTCCAGACCAGATCGTGAGACGAGCAGTTCCGGGAGCGGGCTAAGCAGCCATCTGACCATGAGGAACTTGTTGCGAAGCAAGAGTCAGAAGAAGACTGAGAAGCCTTCTCAAACAGGGATGCAGGCGAGGCTGAAGCCTTAGCGACGCCGGATCCCCACCAATAGGCTGATCCCACGAGGGACAAGCCATTAGGCGCAATCTCAACCGTGAAACCGTCCTTTTTGCCTAAGCCGCACCAACATGGTTCTCTGAGACTTTGGAGCAACTCAGTCGTAGGACAATGTCAGGTAAAATTGCGAACATTAAGAAGCAAGGACCAGGGCGTCTGGCCTCTTCATTGTGCATTTGCTGGGGCGGCTGTGATCAATGAGACCAACTCTATCTCTTGTAACAGTATCGCAAAAAAATTCTCACGGGTCTTAGCTTTCACAGCCCGGCGACGGGCATCAATCAAGCATGTGGATTTTACTCGGGAATAGGCATCCTTCTCGGAGCACAGGCCTCACCTAAATCACCCCTCTTGAGCTGCTAAACGTGATTTGTATGGGTTTGATTGCTACTTAACGTGACCAATTGTACGTTTTTTGCTTTTAAGCTTCAAATTTTACTCCCTTCCCTCCACTCACATCGATCGCTCCACCTCTGTAGCTCCCCCTCTTCTTCTTGTTCTTCTCCTTCGTGAAACCCTTCCCTTTTGTCACGCTCAAATCCTGGTGCGCTCTGTCCGCATAGTCATAGGGCTTGTATGCATTACTCATCCTCGGGTCCACAGGGGTGTCTTTGGGTACTCGCTGGAAAGGAGTGTTTTGCTTCTTCTGGTACTTGCTAGATGCGGGTATAGTGGGCGAGGCGGATCGTTTGCGCTTTATAGACTCTGCGGGTGCTGCAGATTCGGTCGAAGAGTTGGAGGTGCTGGTGGTGAGAGACGTATCGGCTGTAGAGGGCTTTTGGGTAGAGGTGGCTTGTAAGGTTTCGCTAGAATCGCTAGGTGTCTTGCTGAGCTTCTTGACAGCTTTGGACGAACTAGCTGATTTGATGACGGTGGGCGCTGGCTTCGGCGGATTGGAGAAGTCAAGTTCCTCGGACTCGCTTTCTGACGAGCTTGTATCTGAAGATGAGGACACAAGCACGGCTGCTGCTGAAGCTGCCGCCGTCTTTGGGCCTCCAGTTGCAGACTCGCTATTTGACGAAGAGGTATCAGAGGATGAGTTCGACTCTGCAACATTTTCATCCTTTGCAGCCTTCGTCTTGACCTTCTTTGATGGTAATGACCCAAAAACGGTGGGAGGGGTAGCGACAGATTCAGAGACTGAGTCTGAGCTGGACGAGTCGCTGGAACTTGCCTTTCGCTTCAAGCTCTTGACAAGACCATTGACAGCAGGCTTCTTCGAGGCAGCAGGCGAAGGTAATTGGGCGCCAGGAGGCTCCTTCTCATCGTCCGCATCACTGTCAGAGCTCGAGCTTGATGTTGATCGAGACGGCGATTTCGCCTTTGAGGCCGTAGCGGCTTTCTTGCTAGTCTTTGGTGGTAGCACCACATCCTTCATCTCCACGTCTGATTCACTCTCATCACTGCTGCTCTCACTTTCCCCACTGCTACTTGTTTCGTCATTTGCGTTGACTTTCGCTGCTGCCTTTTCACCAGCCTTTGCTTCTGCTTTTGCCTGCTTCTTCGCCTTTCTGGACTTCTTGGCAGCCTTCGTGTCCTCACTGTCTTCACTGTCGCTCTCGCTGCTGCTGCTAGTCTCGTCCATCTTCGACCGCTCCTGATACTCCTTGTACCAACCCTTGTATATCTTCACGAGATCTGGGAAACCCTTGGGTAGCTTTGCATCCAATTGAAACTTCCATTCGTCTAGCTTCTTCCTCGATTTCAACTGTGTAGAGTAGATGCGCGAAGTACTGTTAAATCCGTAGGAGCTCAAAAAACCTCCAACAAGTGTAAGGAGTAGATCTGGAGGCGGGGCTTTCAATGGTGCTGTGACTGATTTGTATTGAAGAAATCTGATCGCCTGGTCTCTATCCTTCTCATCCTTCAGTCTCCGCGCTTCGGACTTCGGCTTTGGGTTTATGACTGGATTCTCTTCGTCTAGTGGGAACATCCATTCGGGCTGCGGTCTGTCTGGCGCATTCTTCTTTTTCTTCTTTTGGGGCTGTGGTCCTTTCTTCTCCTCCAAGACGAACTCGGGCTTGATCACGGGTAGCGGTTTCTTGGATTTGGGCGCCATGGTCGTGTGAATCGATAGGATTGAAAATAAATTTGTTCGCGGAATTGACTAGCTGTTCGGGTATCCCCGCTCTTAGCGCATCTTAGCGTCCTCCATCACTTGGCTTCAGGGTGGAATGTCCCTCTCCAAAGCAAGCCCTCGGCGAAGGCCAAAATGGTCTCATCCTGCTCAAATTACCATCTCAGAACTCGTCTCTGAAATGGATGAGTATTTTTTGCTCCTTACTGAGCCCCGCGTGGTTAGCTTTTGCCCTCTATGAATGTCAGCAACACTACACAACGCCTGCGCGGTGCTCCCGATGGAGCTTTGGGACCTGGTGGACGACCCATCCAAGATAATCGGACCGGGAGTAATACCTCAATTGTAAATGGGGCCTCTGGAGGCCGCGATCGTAATGCTTCTGGGCCCCAGATGAGCCGGGCGGAGAAGTTTGAAGATGAAAAGAGGCGCATCATCGAGAGCTGCTTTGGCAAGAAAGAGCCTGATGGAGCGAGTGAGCCACGCGCAACAGCTCCCAGTGGGAGCTTTGAGCTGACATCAACACAGTATCTGAGTCCTATATTACCCATATTCGAATCGAGGAAGATGCAGCGTACCCTTCGAGCCCCCCTCCTCGAGAATCTCCTCCAGACAACAAAAAGCCTAGAGTCATCATTGTCGCCGTAAGGAAGTCGGGGCGTGTTCGGATGCACAAGGCCAGAGAGAACGGCATTGGGACATTCTCAATTGGGAAGACATGGGTATTAGATGATTTGACTGTAATCGAATCCTTTACCAACGCCATTCCCAATACACCCGAGGAAATGCAGAACAAGCAACGGGCGGGCCTAACTGGTTTCGTGGTCACTGTTCAGAAGCCATACTATTGGAATGCGGCGACAGCGAAAGAGAAAGATTTTTTCATCTTTAGTCTCATAAAGATCTACAAGAAATACACTGGAGGGAGGCTGCCAGAACTGCACGGCTTTAGTTCTACGGAATTGGATCAACTGGGAGGACTTCCTGGAGCGGTAGTCCCGGGAACACCAAATATAACGCAACCGACTACACAATCCAGCACGGCATTGGGACCAGACGGTAGAGTTCCTAGTCAAGAAGCCCCACGAATCCGGGAGCCTTCTAGCGCGCCGTCGGATTCGAGTCGTGAAAGGAGAACGCGTCCTGCACATGATAGGCCATCCCAGGAACGACTGCCACAGGAACGGCCGCCGCAGGAACGTCAGCTCCACAGCGCTGTCTTACATCCATTGCGAACAGCAACGAGCAATGATCGCATTCATCTCCCGGGATCATTTCCCTCCACCGACTCGATACCGCATTCCGTACAAGACTCATCACCTCATAGTTCGCAACCCCAGCTCAAGTCGAAGAGATCGGAATCACCAGCCTTGCGTACTCGAGTTTCACAGCCTGACTTTCGGAGACGAGGCCCAGGTCAAAGTACAGATTCTTTTCGAAGTGGCCAAGAATCTTTTACGAGTGGAAGATCAAGCAACGAAAGGTCGAGGTCAAGGCAAAATGGAGTCTACCTCCCTGGTAGCCTTAACGTGAATGCAACCCAACAGCGCTCGACACCATCCGAAGAGAGACCGTCGACGATTTCAAGGAATGATCCGGGATCGGATCCATACACCTTTCAAGATCAAGTGCTAACTCAGCAAGCGGCAGCTTCAAGAAACCCCTCGGCATCGAATCCATACGCTGTTCAAGATCAAGCACCAGCCAAGCAAGCGGCAGCTTTGAATTTCAACCCTGGCTCGAATGAAAAGCCTGTTGAACAGCCGTTGCCAGTCGGATCACACGATACAAGAAATGGCAATCCACGAGAGATCTCTGCCTCAAGGACAGCACCCAGCCGCGGAGGTCGTGGAACACCATCATTGAATCAATCTGAATCTAGTGCAGACCATTTTCCGGATGAGACACGACCTACAACCGCTTCCAGTCATGATTTACAGCCCAGCAAAACAACCACCCAGGAAGTCGCATCCACCATAACCCCAGCCAACGAGGATGACCTCGCAACGCCCAAACCAACCACTACGAGCTTTCCTCCAACGCCCCCTCCAGAAATTCCAACCGAGGAAGCACATCGACCTGGTCTTGGCCCAATGATCAAGAAGAAATCAACAAGCGAAGTTGCCAATCAATTCCGGAAAGCAGCGACTGCCTACAACTCTTTCAAACCGCGGGCTACTGGTGCTGCGGAAAAATCTGGAGACGACAAAACGGCGAGTGGTAATGGCATCACGGGGGTCTTTCAGGCGCCCTCCCTTCTCAAAGCAATGAGCCAGGACTTTAGCAGGCCGAGCACTCCGACACAATCGCCGGACATTCGACCTTCTACTCCTGAGCCTAAAAAAGATGTACCTGTGATCAACGTCACGACCCCTCCAGCAAAATCAATCACGCCGGCCTCTACCGAGTCTTCGTCTCAAAAGGCTGTCGAAGTCGAGAAGCCACCACCCATACCTGTCAAAGGCCAGGAAGACCGGCGCAAGAAACATCGGTCTGACCATTCGGCCAAGTACGCGAAAATGATAGGAATCAACCCAAGCCTTATAGAAGGCCGTACCTTCGAGATCGAATCCGTACTCAACGACTTTGGTTGGGGAGAGGAAAGCAACAAACGAACGACTTTTGAAGATCTGGAAGTGGGCATACGTAAGGAGCTTGCGCGAGTTGAAGCTGGTAGCTGGCTAAGTGCTGTTGATAACAACGACGACCGAGCCGCGGCAGTAGGCGAAATGATGGAGAGGGTGATAGCTGAATGTGATGAGTTGGACTGTCTACTCACTTTGTACAACGTTGAATTAGGGGTACGTCGACAATCGAATACTCTCAAAGCAAGTCACTAACATGCACTAGACACTCAGTGAAGACGTTGCGTACATCGAGGCTCAATCACAAGGTCTACAAGTGCAGACGGCAAATCAGAAATTACTTCAAACAGAATTGAAAAGTCTACTGGATAATATTTCTATTTCTGCGACGCAGCTAAAGGCCCTCAAAGACGAATCCTTGACAAATCCCGACGGCATCGAAAAAGTCGAGCGTGCTCTAGAAGAACTGTACAACGCAATGCTGACAATCGACCCTCAGCTTCGCCATAATGATGCGAGGCCATTGACCGCGGATCAATCTAGCCTCCATCGGAATGGCAGTACTGGACATGGCGGTAGCGAACTGAGCTCTATGCATGCAGTCCGTGAAAAGAGGGAAGGCTATCGTCGCGAGACTACAGACTTTGTTCAACGCTTAAAGCAGTACATGTCGGTGAAGTTCCGAGAGATTGAGGTGGGAACCCTAGACGCCCTGGAAAGGAACCGGAATAACAAGGCTTCCAAAATTTCTACTAAGCTTGATCAACAGCTTCGCGTGCGGCCAAAGCAAAGCTTGTGGCAATACTCACCTCTGATGCTCTTTACACGTGAGATTGAAAATTCTGCATGGGAAGATATGATGCGCATGTATGAGGGCTATGCGAAGAGGCCTTACCAGGATGAATTCGGAGATAATGTTTTCGCCTGGAAACGGATTACTAGGAAACCGACCAGTGATGAACAGGAGGTTCTTTTCACAAGCCAAGAGAAAGAGACAGAGAGCATCGTCGGTCGAAAGCTTACAGTAAAACGAACGAAAACTGTGCGCACGGATGGGTCAAGCCGAGTATCGAGCGGCGACAAGTCGAACGACGGTAAAGTCAGCGCGCACGAAGCATTTGCTGGCGCCTTGACCGAGATGGCTCGTTCCATGTCCGTTGAACAGAACTTTGTCGTTGACCTTTTCCATGCTTCTTCTCTCGATACTCAGGACTTTGTCACCGCCATAATGTCCAAACCTCAACAAAGAGGAGGTGGAGATCTTATGGTTAAAAAGTCATTCGATCCTGATCGGAATATGGCGAAAAAGGTTTTGAGCGTCATGGAAGAGATCTACTCTTTCTGGCCCGTCGACTTGCAGAACCTGGTCGATTGGGCCGTCAAGCAGGATGCGCTAAATGCCGTTGGCGTCCTATTCGCCCTCGAGTTCCATTTATCGGAATTCGAAGAGACCAACCAAGAATTCCTGGTTCAAACCCTTACGAGGGTCCACGACCGACTCGCGACTCATTTCAGCCGCTTTGTTGAAGAGCAAATTCGTGGCATTGAGGACACTAAAGTCAAGATCAAAAAACGGAAAGGTGTCATTACATTCATGAAGACTTTCCCCAACTTTTCTACCACAATCGAAAATATGATACAACCTAGTAACGACCATCTTCCGGTCCGCGCTATGGTCAATGATGCCTATCAGAAAATCAATCAGACTATGTTCGAAAGCATGAAATTCATCGCAAAGGAGAGCCCGAATGCAGCCCAAGCTTCATCTACCGCGGCAGGAGACCCTGAAGACAAGGAGGCCCTCAACTACCACATTCTCCTTATTGAAAACATGAACCATTATATGGAAGAGGTCGCTACGCGCAATAATCCAGTTCTCAACGAGTGGAATTTTCGAGCTAGAGCCGAAATGGGCGAGCATATGGAGCTCTACCTTGCGGCCGTGCTCAGGCGACCACTAGGAAAGCTGCTCGATTTCCTCGAATCCACCGAAACACTTGTACGCAACAACCCCGGCTCTCCAACCTTGATCGCAACACGAGCATCACATTCGCGATCAACCTTTAAGAAGATACTCTCCAGCTACGACGCCAAGGAGATCAGGCGGGGTATCGAAACGCTCAAGAAGCGAGTTGAGAAGCATTTCGGGGAAGGCGATGATACACCGGGCTTGAGTCGGGAGCTGATCGTGAAGGTGTGCAGAGAATGCGAGGCCAGATACTTGAGCATCGGTGAAAGGGTCAATAAGGCGGTCAGAGACGTTTACGAAGGTAACCTGGTGGTTGAATGGAGAAAAGAAGATGTCGTGGGGGCTTTTAGGAAATAGCGGTCTGGATCTTCCGTGATGCACGCATTTGAGCTTCAGGGACGTCAGGATGTCTATGGCTTGTGTTCGATTATCAGCACAGTGGAATACCACTTCATGTTGCATTGTACTTTCAGCGCGCAAGTCATTTGCCAGGGACGTCTTTCTTTGTATATAAATCCTGTAAGGAGGCCAACTTCCATTTTGCAGAATTTACCTGAGGGGTATTTTGGCCCTTTCACGCTCCTTTTAGATTCTCCGAGTCCGCCAACGCGGTTTAGGTTGCGAGGCCTTGCAGGATTATGGCATTGAAACGGAATCCCTCGGGCTAACCGAATGGGACCATGTCAAGGAATCGATCCGCCAATCTACCGTCTCACCAGGTCTTCTCGATCATTACCACAGCCGCGCTATAAGCCTTGGCGCGAAGGCTCTAAGGGATGTATGCTGGGCAATACTCAGGCACGTGCCAGAGTCGAAAGCGAGCCCAGATAAGAAATGGCAACTGCGGATGAAAGATAAGGAATGGACAGCCGCCCACATGTTTGACCGAGAGCATGGTTGATCGCTTCTCTTCCTCTGGCTCTCATGGTTGAAGCATTACGTTGACCAGAGCGATGACATGGTCTGTATTATTCTGCCTTTCAGAACCCTTCCGGGAATGTACACACCCTTGGCGACCACCTCAGATCTCATAACACCCATATGCATGCTTATAGCAGCTTCAAATGGCCAGTAACTCCATCAATCACACTCTTAGGTCCTGGACCTAATCCTAGTACGGTAGCACTGCCACTTGCTATCTGCGTCCTCCCAGCATCATGAATCACCTGTGCACAGAGTCCCATGCTCATAGCCTTGGCCTGTAATTCGTCCATTTGCTCTTCAGAGGGAACTGCCAGCGCTACCTTCGCTTGACCGAGTGATTCCCAGCGCTTGAGGATGGGAGAGGTCGGAGCGTGGGAGAGGAAGTACTTGTAGCATGCTAAGGTTGCGTGGGAGCATTGCGCTGCCATCTTGCCTAGAGGAAATCCATTAGACTCCACTTGGATTGGGGTTTTGTAGAAGTAGTCATACCTTTCGTCATGCCCAAGTCCGTCCTCACAACAAGCACAAGTTTGCACTCCTCCCTATTTCCCTCAAAACTCTTCAACTCCCCCTGATCTTCTTCCTCGTCTTCGCTATCCTCGTCTTCATCGTCATCCTCAGAATCCTGCACCACTTTCACCCCTTCCTTTTTGATATGGGTCATAAGCTCCTCATCTGAGCTATCAGGATGTACGGCAACATTGTAATTATTTGGCCAGCTCCCTTTGCCTTTCTTGCTGGATTTTGTCGAGAAGAGACCGAGGGAACTGGCTTGGCCGATGAAGTAGCCTAGGGATACGCAGAGGATTGCGGTTGCGATTACGTAGGATGTTGTGGAGGGAGGGGGGCGGTCTGCGAGGGAGGCCATTGGGACTGAGGCGCCTTCATGGAAGTTATATGGTAGTGTAGCTGAAGTCTGAGCGAATGAAGATAATATTTTGGATATTCTAGGGCTGACGGATTGGTTCCGCTTTAGGTAAGAGTTGAAGCTTTTGCAACCATCAACAGATCATCCTATTTGATTGAGGCTCGTGAATGCACTAAGACCCTATTTTTACCTTTAGAACGGGTCTATTCGCTTCTCGACCGTTACGTTAATGAATTGCCTGCGTTGATGCTCTAGATTTGCCTAGCGCATCCTAGAGAGATGACCACAAGCAGCTCTGCCATCGATCCATCACCACTATCCGCATAATGGCGCCCCCAAAACCTCCAAGTCTGACCCTCCTCAGGCACCTCTCTACGACAGCCCGCGCTTCCCAAAGCATGGCACAGCTGACCCGTCACCGCTGCCCTCCCTACCCCTACGGCCCTGCATTACACTACAAACAATCCAACAGCGGTCTTTACGGCGGCTCCAGCATTCAATTCGGCAACCAGATTTCCGAAAAGAACGAGATCAAAACCCGTCGGGCATGGCGCCCTAATATCCACAACAAGCGCCTCTGGTCGGATGCGCTAGGCAAATTCTTGGCTGTGAGGGTACAGGCAAGGGTTCTTAGGACGATTGACAAAGTCGGCGGGTTGGACGAGTATCTGTTGGGGGAGAAGTCACAGAGGATAAAGGAGCTGGGGGAGGAGGGCTGGAGGTTGAGGTGGAAGGTCATGAGGAGCAAAGCTGTGAGGGAGAGGTTCAGAGAAGAAAGGAAGAGGCTGGGGTTGCCAGCGGATGGATATTTGGAGCAGAAGACTGTGGCGAGAGAGGTGGACCAGAAGGTTGATGGGGTTGAGGAAGAAGTGGACCGAGTCAGAGGGGAGGTCGTGCATCAGATCGAAGCTGCTGATGGCGGAGAGCCGGAGGTAGCAGAGACGGACAATGCAGCACCAATACAAGGAGAACCCGCGCAACCAGTCGATCACAGCGCCGAGACGGTAGGAGAGCGAGTTCAGCGAACGGCCAAGGACATCGAGGCCAGAAGACCTCAAAGTAAGGCTGCCAAGCCCAAAGTCACTTCTACGACTCAAAAAGTTCGAATAAGAGATAGCAAGCCTCCCGGTACTCGATGGGGTAAAGCTGAGAAGCGTGCTTATCGTCAGCAGCTGGAGGAGCGAAAGATGTCAGGATGGGAAGACCAGGACGTGGAGCAAGACGTGAGGCAGGCCCCACGTGTAGAGACGTATAAAAGGGAGATGCAGGCTGAGCTGAGCAAACCAGCAAAGCCATTGATGGACACAAAGGACACCAAAGAGTCCAAAGGTGGAGTATTTGAGCGGATTAAGAGGCTACTGAGGAGATGATTGTGTGGTGTAAAAGGGTCGCAATTTATATATGCTGGTGTAGCGAGCTAGCATGTTTCAAGATCAAAGGCTGCATCATTTTTGATGCTCTAGATATTTGTGGCTCTGGAGACTGTACGAGTACAAGAAATGCCTGCAAGATAGCTCTTTCGAAGCAGAACCGCAGAAGCATCTCAAGCCAGCCTCACACCAGCCTGCCGATTCTTCTTTGCCGTAGCACCCATAGCATTATTCATCCCAGTAGCTTGACTAGCATCGAGCGTACTCTGAGACGCGCGTTTCTTATCATCCTCAATCTTCTTCAAATGCTTCTCCGTCTTCTGCTTCCCACTACCCTTCCCGTGGAATTGATGACTCAGATGCTTGAACGCTTCTCGCTGGTTCATCGACCGTCCAAATTCATCGACATACTTGAGTTGCACGTCGGGCTGGTACTCGCGGTTGAAGATGTCCGTCATCTGCCGGGACTCCATCTGGGCTCTGGATTCGTTCTCGCGGCGAGCATATTCTTCCCGCTCGCGAGCAGACATGCGGTCGAGCTTGCCAGTATTGCGGTCCCGTTCACGCTGAGCTCTTGCTTTAGCTTCAACAGCTGCTTCACGTTTCTGCTTTTCCGTGAGGAAACGATCACGTTGGCGATGCAACGCATTGATGTCTTGCTCTGTATTTTGCTTTATAAGTCCACGTTGAGAGAGCATAGACAGTGTTGCGCCAAGACCATGATTTAATGTAGCTTCTTCTTCTAGACCAGTGCCTGTCATGCCGGGAGTCGCAGGGGTGGAGGTGTCGCGTTTGAGGCGGGCGGATAGATCTTCGTCGTCTTCAAGGTCGTTGTAGGAGCGGTCCATATCAATGTCTTCTCCTCCTTCTCCTGGCGACGCGTCTTTCTCCATCGGAGTATGACTGCGAGGTCTCGATATTTGCGAACGGGTTTTCTCCTCTTCCTTAGATCTTTGTAAATTGGCTACGAACTCCGTAGTCTCGTCGATGACCAGCCCGCCTTCCTCTGGCAGTGTACCATCCTCAGCACCTGGCGTAGCAGCTTCCTCTCGTAGCTGGCGAGCAATATCTTCTGGCTTGGTCTTCTTTCTCTTCTTGAGAGCAGCTCGTCGCTGAATGGCTAACGACGCCTGCAGATCGTCGTCATCTGCAAAAGAGGTAGTTTCTGTAGGTTTTGACGCAGTGATTGTTGCAGAGCCGGAATCGACGTCCATCGTGTCGCCAATGGCTAGAGGCGTTCCAGTCATTTCGACGGGGACGGGGAATATGTCGTCGTCATCAACGGCTCGCTGTCTCGTCGTTTTGGTTTTCTTTTTCTTGGGCTTCTTGATTTTGCCTTCTACTGTCTCCGCATAGTCTGAGATTGGCACGTCTTTTTTGAGGATTTCGAGGCTTATGGGTTTTGCTTTCAGCTTTTCGCCCACAGCTTGCTTCATAGCCTCTCGTTCCTCCACTGACGCGCCTTGCCCGTCCAAAGTGAATCGCTTCCGCTTCTTGCCATCGATTGCCTCGTCGTAATGTTTAAGTATCGTAGAATCACCTTCTTCGTTTTCAGCATGAGGATCATATACAGGCTTCTTCTTTTTTAGGCTGAGCCTTTCATTCAAAGCTTCTCGTTCCTTCAGATCTACATTTTCGAGCTCGTCGCCTTCCTCCTCGTTTTGATCGATCGTGGTATCTTTAAGCGTCAAGACCTGCTCTTCACCGCCCTCAAAGTCATCCACTTCATGTGCGACTTTCACCCCTGCCAGGTCTTCTGTAGTGTATTCCGCTGCCTCTTCCCGTTCGGCCAACTCCTTCTCCAATTTCGCCAACCTCTCCTTCTCAAGTCGCTTTCTCCGCTTCTTCTGTTGTAGCAGCCATGTCTTGGTATCAAGATCGCCCGCATCGCCAGAATCTCCTAGTCCCGTTCCATCTAGCTTGCTATATTTCTTGGCGGTATCTCGAGCTTTCTTGATCTTCTCAAGATTCGCTTCTCGTTGTGCTTTAGCATCTGCTTCACTTTGCAGCTTCTTCCAGTTGTCGTACCCTTGTGCTTGCCTTGATTCTAGTGTACTGCCTTGTTCTTCGTCCTCCGATGAGCTTCCATCATCTCTACCAGCTTTGAACTGAGGACCACCTCCCAGGACAGGGAGGAGGGGTAGTCCTATTGCTGCTCGGATACGGTTGGTCTCTTCGATCGAGTCCATGTTGACGAAATCCCCTCATACAGAGACACGAAGAGATAAGAGCGATTTCAGTAAAGAGTTGAGGAAGGGTTCGAGAGCAGTGACTGACTGTCGAAACTATGACTGTATGGGCAACACACAAGTGATGGAGCGGCAATTAGGGGCCTAGCGGCCGAGAGGTCTTGGCACTGAATATAAATTTTCATTCCGCCCACAATATCAACTTCTCTACAAGATCTGTGCCTTTGATCCTAGGGCCCTCTTCTTTCGGGATCAGGTGTCACCTGGTTGATCATTGGTAACTCGACGTCACGGAGCCGCTTGCGACCTCTCAGGGAAGCTTTGTAGCGTCAATCTTCCGGTCGACAGATCTCAAAGCAATCAGCGCCTTCGAAGCCTGAGCTCCCCTAGGGTGAACTCGGTGGATGATGCGGCTGAAGATGTCAGATTCCAAGACTTTGCCGATGCTCGTCGAGCAATGAGGTTCGAGTAAAACCCTGACTGTCTACATATCGCTGCCATGTGTCAAAAGTCCTTGAGGATATGGAAATTACTTGCTTCCCCTCAAGTACTTCACCGCCTGAGTCAAAAAATCTCCCGTCTTGGGGATACACACCCTATTTTCCTGGGCGTCCTTCACAGCCTCGCCAATCGTTGTATCGAATTCGGTACCAGTAAGGCTGTCTTTCGCTGGCACCTTCAGCTCTTCGACCGCTTTTTGCTCACTACTTGGCAGCGTAGCCAGGTACGATACAAATACCTCAACAGCGGGATGGCTTGGCATTTGATCTTCTGTTATGTCTTCTACTAGCAGTCTCGCGAGCTTGTCAAGCTGCTCGATCGTCTTCGGTCGTATACCACGCTTGAGTTTGCTTTGTACTACCTGCAAAGCGCCAAGTCCTCTACCGAGAGGGTACTGCACAATTGCCCCAATATCTGCCCTTGTAAATATCTGCTTGCTGAGTGGATTCCTCATCATGCCGGCATTGCTCGTGATGGCCTGAGCAAGCTCCTCCATGATCCACGCATAATCGTCTTCAGTGACCCAGCAGTTCACCCTGGAAATATCGGAGACTTCATCTTCCAGCATAGTCTCAGTGTTAACGTAATCTCGTCCGAGTAAATCGTGTTCGACGTACATCAAAGCCGTGTCCGCAAGTACGTGAAGAGGTTCTGGGAGTGAACCTTTCAATGCTTTCACGCGCTTCACTAATACTGCGCGGACTAGATCACCCATCATCTTTACTTGCTGCCTTGGCTTTGCTTACGTTCCTCTCAGTATTCCCAGCAGAATTCAACCGCCTGTACAATCTCTCTAGATCTTTGACCGCAACAGCTAAGCCCCCTAGGCCGCTATTCTTGTTCCCAGCAGTTATAGCTCCTGCGACGGCTTTGACACCTCTGCTTTCACACCCTCCATCGGCTTAATCCTCAAAACGCTGCTCATCTTGCCCTCTTCCAGCAACGCAAGTTCTGCCATGAGCCGTTCACGATCTAGGGCTTCGGTTCCTGCCACGTCCTGCAGGTGTTCCATCTGGTCATGTAGGATCCTAGCATTTTCTAGCAATGCCACATAGCCTTCCTCGAGGTCTTGCAGTGCTGACGCTGAAGATTTTAGAGGGAAAAGGGAACGCTGCCATACGGGAAGATGGGCTCTCTGCTTTCTGCTTTTGTTCCTCGCCTTGCTTATCCCCTTCCCTCTCATGCCTGTCCTGTTGTCATCTTCTCCTTCCCCTTCCCGTCCCTGCTATTACCATACACACTTCTTTTTATTGAATCGTTGAGAAATTGCAGAGGGTCTCTGTCGGCATTATCAATCTTCAGTACCTGATTCGCAGCCTTCTCCGCGGCAGGAAACCAGCCGCATGCTTGATAGTGCTGCATCAAAATTTTGCGAGCTTCCTTAGTTAGTGGGCCACGTTCGATTTCCTCAATCATTTCGTTAATGAGTAGTAAGTCTAGCTCTCCATATGATACATTTGTGTGATCGACGTCTCGATCCTCGCTTCCACTGATATCGGAAGTCGAAGCAGAGTCAGGCCATTGCCTGGGCATCTTGAAACCCATTTGATTTGATATGGTGTCTTACGAGGTTTGGCGGGCATAAGGATTTGGTTAGGTCAAGAATAGTGCGAAGAAGCTATTCCAGCAAAGTTTGTTTTCTAGGAAGTGGCGTCCCCACGCCTAGGTCTCTGAACAATGGCGCTAGGCTCGACTGGGCCTGCTGCAATACCGCATTGGTCGACATCCTGGGTCCATTCAGACAAAGTCACTTCTTGGCACGGCCTCGGCACTGACAATTGCTTTCTCCTAGACTTATCAGGCAGCCCATGTCACCACAGCCTTGCGCCTCAGCCTCGCGAGCTGCCGCAATGCCCAATCATGCCCCACCACGTTAGTGCAGGAAGCTTGCAGCAAGAGTCCCCAAAACCTTGACATTCCCACTTGGGGCTCCTCGAGGTGAGAGAGATGCCCACACAGAGTACTCTTAGTTTCGCCATGGACCTTATGCTACTCAAGATTTGCTGGCTAGAAGACTTCGTGAACGCCGCCGTCTGTATCTCATCGATACTACACACATCTCAGCCCCATAATTTCGCGTTCTAATCTTCTGCACTATCTTCGTGTCCTGAGATGAAGCTCAAAGGCCGAGAGAGCGATGAGTGGCACCACAAAATCGATGCCACCGCAGGCCACACACAACCCGCCGACGCAGCTTTTCCCTGGACTGGACTACAGGAGCACACAGCGTGGTACCTGAAGGGGAAAGGGAAACTATCATAAGAGCAATCTATCCTTATTCCTATAGCCATGCGGGCCTATAAAGTGCCTTACCAGAGCATTGACCAAGGACTTGCCGGTATCATTCAGCTTCTAACTGCACTGAGCGATCCTCGCAGAACGACGCTGCGCGAGGCTCTAGCACCATGTCTTGTGGACCGCATCTCAAATTCCATCACCACGTACCAGCACGAACCCCGCCGGCGACTGAATGCCGGAAAACCCAGGGGCGGTACAGAGACCAAACTCCTGGCTTTTACAAAGCCATCGCGAGACATTGATTGGCTTTTGCCACTGCTAGACGCTTCAGGTCTGGCTCCTATTAAGTTTGGACCATCTATGGAAACAATGAACGCTCTCAGCATCGTACGTATGTATGTACACAGCGTAACGCCTTCGGTCAAGATTACTCTGGTGGGCCAGATAGATGCTTATTGTAAGGCATGGCTCCTTCCCGATTGCACAATTGATCCAATTGTCCAAACCCTGGTTGAAGCGTTGGCTGGTCTGTGGCAGCAAAATCCAGATTGTGATCGCCGCGAATTAGCCATACAAATCGAGCAATTCCCAAGGACGAGCTGCCAATTTCGAGCTCGATGTATAGGACGGATCCAAGCCATCTGTGACGACTTTGTACATAACCTTCTGGTGATACTGTGAGGTACAACTGATGTCGGGCCTGCATGTGTTACTATTGTTCGACTTCTGGCGGCTGAGAAGGGGACTACGAGTAATGCTCTTGAATGTTGGCGTCTTGTGCTTTAACGAATCATCGAAAAGTGCGACACCCGATTAGTCCACCACGCACTGGCCTGGATGGATGTAAGAACGTGGTTAAGCTGGCTCCGAGATATTGAATCAATATTTAGAGAGATGCGGTTTCTCCCAGGCACGCCCTTAACAAAATAAGATTCAATGTGGGTCCTAGGTCTACCCTGGAGCCACCCCCAGGGATCCCTACTCTAGCGCCTAAAATCATTGCTGGGGGCGACTTAGGGGCTAGCTTCGGGGCTAACTTAGGCGCTCCCTCACGGAATTTGATTTTGTTAAGGGCCTGACAGGCTCTTGAATGTTGAACTTCATGAATGGTCTCGGAGAGTCACTGGAAAACTATCCACATTGCTGCGCCTGGAAAAGGTTCTGAAACATGGACCGACCATTCAATTACTTCTGTGGGGGTCCGACAAGCCAACGGAAGATCGCCTGGTCCTCACGCTGACTCTCCTGAAAAGGTCTCCACAAGGTCGCCGATGGGACGTTATGATGGCTATGATATTGTTGCTCCGGGATGATAACGTGTACGAGATAGAAAAGATTATATCGCTTGTGTCTGGAACGACCTCGAAAGGCGCCGAGGTCTGCTTCCGCGAACTCGAAGTGAGTCAACAGAGGCCAACACAGCTTGCTGAGGTAGCAGTGCTCTGTCAGCTGCGTACCTCTGGATTGGCAAAGCCAGCTCGTATCGTAATCATTCCCATAGCAAACATGCTGGGGATTCGCCTCGACTCTAATGGCAATGCATCGGCAGATAGTCTCGAAAAGAGCATGGAGCATATGAAGGGACAGTACGCAAAGATCCTAGCCGAGTCTCACTGTCTGGAGAACTTACCATTGTCTCTCAAAGCTGTTGATCTGGAAGGTGTCTCAAGATTGCTGAACAGACTTGATATCGAAGCGACGAGAGTCGTGGAGGATGTACTCTCAGGTCTCCCTCCAGCACTAGACGGCCTGTTGAGGACATTAGAAACGATGAACTTGAAATGCAATCTCCTCTGACTGATCTAAAACCATTACAACGGCTTGCCATAGGTACCGGCGAAGCTCAGAGCTTATTGACATGTCTCACTCTTCGTGATGATGGTGAGTTCCACAAGCTCTGCATCCACTTTTCGGAAAGGATCGGGCCAAAGCATTTCACCTCATACCCCCTGTGTGGTTTTTCGGGGTAACGTGGCGCCATACAAGCAATACTGCCATGGCCGATCGCATGGAGGCGTCTTTCAATTATCACGGACTCTGTGGCATGATCTTCGCTACATTGTTGTGTCTCTGGAGAAAATCTACGCTCTCGTAGCCACCAAGCTCACCAATCTGGCAGAAAGATGTATGACCTGTGCGACAGGCCGGTCTCGCCTGCGGCGTCCACAATTTTCACAACGAATACGTGTAGAGACCTGCTCTCTCGTGCACATGTTGGGTCCAGCTGGCCGACATATGGCATGATCCACCAGTTTTGGACCTTTGACTCGCAGCTATCTATCCTATGGCTCTGACTGGTAAGCTCGATCTCCTGGTCGACTGCCCTTTCAGCCATACTCCCACAGTCCTCGAGATGCTTCAAAGGCTCCCTGCGGTCGTTACCCTCAAAACACACCTCACTTCATCCCTCAATGTACCTGGAAAGAATCTTCAGTTGAACACATCCTTGATGGGCTACTACTATGGATCGTCGCTGCTCGCAGGTGGTCTCGTCTGGGCCTGCAACAGCTACAGCGGATTCCTCGTTTCAGCGCTTGGCCAGCTCAAAATCCCAAGTTTCATTAACAATCAATTCCTCTTAGCCAACGCATCCCCAGACCTGAAGACGGCTTTCGCCAACACATGGCAACCGCTCAATTCACCCCCCAGACTCTGTTTCATGGCACCACTTTTGAGCGCCTCTATGCCATCCTCTGCCAAGGTTTGCGGGTGCAAAGCGGCACCTCTCTTCAGTCCAATGGCGCATATCATGGGAATGGCATACATGGCTGATGAACCCAACACGTCATGGTACTATACCGTAGCCACAATTATTTAAGTCGTTATCAATGCTACAAGGGTTATGATGAGATACATCTTTCTATTAGGGGATCGTGCAACCATGCCGCAAGCGAAGGATGTGAGGCCACCTATGCAAAGCGTCTTTGCAAGTTTGAGGTATGGGGCCATATGAATCGTCAACAAGCTGAAGCATTTAGACACGGCTATCGCAGGAGCAAAATCGAAAGAAAGGCGGGCCGATATTTGCATTGGTAGGCCATGAATATAAGGATGGTTGCTGCCTATACACTCCCTACAGCACATATGATCCTCCTCGATCGGATTTGATCCAGTAGGGAGAAACATGTGCGGGCGACAAGGCTAAACAATCCAAGTCTATGGGTAATACTTCATACTTCATGACATTTCCAGCAGCAGTAAGTTGTGTTGTTTACTGCGTTCAGAGCAGTGGTCATCATCCAGCTGATTGGACTAGCGGCATTCTATTTGTCTTGGGTCAGATTTCGAGTTCTCTCCAACACTTTTACACAGACAGCAGCCTCAGCTTATGGAAAACACGCTATGCTTTCACCACTGTCACAACCAAATATCGGCCCGCATAATCTAATCTTTCACCATGTTTGAGTATGCGCATTTTCGCGAAATCGTCATGCGCTTCTACGCTTCGTTTCATCCCGACCCGAATATGCGCTGCTTGGACACAACACCATGTGGATATCTAACAGATCTCCAAACTCCCAGATGTCTTTTCCCTCAAAATCCCATTTTCTCCAGAGAAAACCTCACTAATGTCTCTCCCACCACACCTCCTAACCATGAGCACCCTCAAAAAAGCCACCCCACACCTCCACCTCCACCTCCTCCTCCTAATCGCCATAACCCTCTCCCCCATCCTCATGATCCTCTCCGCCGAATCCCCCCCACCCGAACGCTTCGAACAAAGAACCTACGCCACAAGAGACAAATCCACCATCCCCCCCACCACAATCGACCACACAGACCGAACCCTCGAATGCTTCAACCTCACCACCCCCCGCAGCTACCCCATCGACGTCTCCGACTGCGAATTCGCCATCGACGCCATCTTCCACGATCCGGTCGGCGTGATGGAAATGACGCAATTCAGCCACAATCCCACCCACGTGGGCATTTATGAAATCCCGGCGCATTGGGCGGTGGGTCGTTGTCTTGTTTTGTTGACCTCGGCGGATGAGATGGCTGTCGATACGTTTCGCTTGGTGGATGTTATTCTCAAGGCGCAGAAGATTATCGAACAGTGTCCGCCGAATTCGAAGAGGAATTTGGGCGGGTTGGCGACGATTGGGCATCGAAATGGGTTTTTTGTCGCGGTTAATGGACCGGCTGATGATGATGAGTCGCCGACGACGACTACTGTTGGGAGAGGGAATGGGACAAGGTTGGTGGTGGGTGGTGGGCGGAATTTGTCCGGGTTGGTTGCGGATCCGAGGTTGGCTACTATTGATGAGCTTTTGTGAGCATGTGGAGACCCTGGACCGATAATTCTTGTAGGAGGTGCGGATTGGCGCGCCGAGATGGAACGACTGGATGTACTCAACAGGCTGAGCTCTAACGGATAGATGAGAGGCGCGTCGGATGTCATTCATGATGGAATTGGGGTTCGATCTGGACTTTGACTGATGACCTGTGCTCGGACGTGGAGGCCAATGTCACGAATATTCAGTGTATAGCAAAGCTAATTTATTCTCAGCGGAAGATTGCTGGCGAGGTAGAAGGTACTGTTGAGAAGTCAAGTACTAGTCTTAGGGTATGAGACGGCCAGAGAGAAGGAATTGAGAGAGAAGCAGGATAACAGCATCGATGCTAATAGGAAGGGGTATCACTTGAATGAAGCGGTGGATTGTTTGAGGAACTAGATACAACTCGGGTTCAACATGTTCAAAATTTCCCGCCCTGACGCTGCTAGATTCGATGTTCATCCATTAACGGTTCTGTACAACGAAACACCATCTCAGCTCCAAGCTCGGACGTAAATGATCCACACACAGACAGCCATCTGTCCTTGCTTGATATCGCTGATCACGTCAGTAATCAATCCACCCAAAGTCATTGCCCCCTTTCCAGTTGTCTGAACGTAGTCTTCGGTGACAAAATCTTGGCCATGGCCTCAAAGCTGTCTTTCCATATTCACATCGCCTTCTCCATTCTGAGACACTTCCCCAGCATCATCATCGTCGTCATCACTGTCACCATTCCAGAGGTCGTCAAAGTCATAGTCATAACCAAAAGGTTCACCTCCACGCCAGCCATGAAAATTGTGGCACTCACGGCAAGCCGTAAAGCGACAGCCCTCACAACGCAGAATGTATTTCCACCCATGATACTCACAGATCTCACAGAAGCCATAATCCTCGCGGGTATGTGTCTCGTGAGCGAAGTGGTTATGATCACAGTCCACCTGGAGTCTCTCCATGAGTTCTGTCAGCTGTAATTCTCGGGATCGAGGGTCTGGAGGAAAGCCTTGAGCAACACGACGAGCTGCGCGGATGCCCATGCCTCGATCGGCTCGTTCGCGGATGCGCACATCGTCGTAGTCGCCGCATTTGCAATTTCTCCATGGTGTTCCACAGCGGTAGCAGAAATCCGCTTTGCAGCGGCATCTGTTCGTGTGTCAATATGTGATGCAGTAGTGGGAGGTCTGCAGAACTCACGACATGTGATTGCAGCCAAAGTTGAGAGATACCATATTCCCGCATCTGTAGCACGCCTGCCATCCTTCTTTTTCCGCAAGGGCCAACACTTCTTCACGTCCTTTGTCCCTCCTACAGACATGGCCGACTGGCTTACCATCCACATTCTGCGGAAAGGGACCGCGGCAACTGGTACTCGTAGGCGCAGAATCAAGTGACGGATTAAGCGAGACGCTAAATTTTGAAGCATGCGCATCCAGGCTTATTAATTGAACCGCGTACGTAATTCTTATTCTAATAACGTATAAAGTAGTAGAAATTAAAGCTATATATAAACGCTATTCTAAACCAAAATCTTAACGCTACTAAATTACTATTTAGTCGAAAAACCACGGTTTTTAATTATATCCCGGTACTATTTAGGTATAGAATATATCTATTTTATATAAACTTATTACTCTATTAATTAAAGTTATTTATACTTCGCCGCCGATTATATATCTTTCGAGGTTAGGATTATTTTATTATATACCCGGATTTTCTATTTTATCTTTTTCTATATATATTTATCCGGGTTTAAATTAAGGTTATTTAATAACTATATTAATATCTCGATCCTATACTTTTTTAACTATTTTAATATTTATTTAGATCTATAAATCCCGGCCCCGTTTTATATAAATATCGGGTATAGTTTTATCCTTTCTAACTCCTAGTACTAGGGTAGTATAAATAATTTAAGAATCTACTTAATATAATTAGTACTAGTAATTAATTTTCTCGAATTACCTCGGTTTAGGCCTAAAATAGTAGTTTTAATACTACCGGGAAATAGGTAAAGTTTAGAAACTTATTTATTTATTATCCTACCCTAAACTATAAACGATTAACGGCCGGAATATTTATAATATTATATATATTCCGGGTAATAGCGCTCGTTCGCTTTTTTCGTTATAAATACGCGGTTACGCTACCTACTCTCGAATAAATTTTTATCCGAAAAAATTACTTTTATTTAATCTTTTATTATTTAATATAAATATTCGCGCGCCTATTTAAATCTTTTCTTCTTATTTATCTACGAAATAAGTAATTTAGAGTAAATAATATACCGTCGGAAACCTACTCTTTAAAAAGTTTTATATATAATCGTTTTATAGACTTAAATCCCTAGGCCTAATATTAATTTTATATAGGATTTACGTTTATTATCTACTTTACTAGTAACTACCTAGATAAGGGATCTTAATATTCTTTCATCGATTTTTTCCTTCGCGCCGGAAGTAGGGTTTTTCTAGCTACGCGCGACTCCGGATCTTAGCGTTTTATATACGGTTAGGCTTAGGATTCCGGTAGCTATCGAGATTTCTAGTACGCTAGCATATTATATAGCATCTATATCGATAATATATTTACGTTATAGGGTAGTTAGGTGCTTATTCGGTATATAGGGATCCATTTAGGGGGTGAGGTATAGGAGGGATAGGGGGGAAAACGCGAAAAGTCGCGTAAATCCGTCACTTGATTACGCGCCCACGAGTACATGTATCCCTCCAACAGCTCTTGCAGGTAGCTCTCCGTCCATCAATCTTCTCGAGATCGATTCTGACACCGCACTTGGGATCGCCACAATAGAGCGCAGTGGCATTTTGGATCTCTTCTTGACGAGTTCGGTAACGCCAAAAGAGAGGGGCAGAGATGTTGTTGGCCACTGTCTGGAATGCGATTGGTGTCTTGCAGCAGGACGGCGGGAAGCCATCGTGGGTCTGGAGACTTGCGTGAATGAAATGTTCGAAACAAGCCTTGCAGTAGAAATGAGAACAAGTTGCTTTGACCAAGTCCGCAATGGGCAGGTGCTCGCTGCAGCTAATGCAGTCTGCGTGTAAAGGTACTGAATCGGCATCTGCTGGACCTTGGTCTCCTGGAGTATGAACCGGAAGCTCAATGTGAGCGATCACCGCTGATGATGAGGTTACGTCCTCCGTAGCCTCTTTGGTCTCGTCGCGTATCTGGCTATCCGAGCCTGGTATGGAAATTTGGCAAGGCTCAGGTGCTGAAAGTGCTTCAGCATCTGTGTTTTCGTTGGAAGAAGCCTTTGTCTTCTTGTTAGAGTGGCTCTTGGACGCGGGGCCTGGGTGAGAGCTGCTGAAGGGCTGAGAATTGCTTGACTCAGCCAATGCCGGTGAATTTTGGTCCGCCGATGATGACGACCTTGCTCGCTTTGCGTTTGTCAAATTCGAAAGGTCTGGAAGTGTAAAGATTCCAGGTGCTGAAGCCGCAAGTGGCTGATTTGGACATGCGTGGATGCGAGATGTCGGAGCAGCAGGAAGCTGGTTCAAAGGTGCCGATCTCTCATAAGTAGCATCGTCGATGCGAGGGAGTCGAGATGTTCTCTCGACCAGCCGTGAGTCTGTTTCAATCGCTCTCGCTATGCTCATGGCTAGACGTCGGCTTGCCTCGAAGGTATTGTTGTCAAATCTGGCATCGATTTGAAGTTGCTGGCGTTGGAAATCTGCCACAGTTTTGTCGATGGTGCCGGATGCCTCTAGCTCCTACAGGCCTCTCAATTGTAAGGCAATAGCCAGAGCAGCCGATGCGTTGTCCATCTCTTTGGGCCACTTGGTGGGTTCACTAGAGTCGATGTAGAAGTTAGTGAGGCCCATGATTAGTCCACTACACGTAGCACTTACCTCCAGTGTGGACAGAGTCTGTCCTGTCTATCTTGGAAAATGGTATCGTTACGAGATCCTTGATATGAAAGCTGATGATGGGGATCTGATTGCAAGTTTGATATTATTTGCCAAAGTCTCTAGAGTGCGACACGCGTTAAGAGGATGCCTCAGAGATGTAAAGGCACTTCGACAGCCTGGCACGGAAGCATGAGGGGAAGACACTTCGACTGTTTGGATGTGGAGGAGGAGGTCGTGGTTCGTGGGAGGGGGTTTGAAAATGAGGTGGAATAAGCGAATTCACTTTACGACGTATGACCTCACCCTTTTCGAAGCGTTCACTTTGATGCGAATGACAAATACTTGCAAGAGGTTTTGCCAGCGAAAGAGGCAGGGACAACAGCATATTTGACAAGTCAGGTCACGAGAAGCAGTCCCACTTATCGACCAACAGCTACAACAGCGAATTGCGTTGAAGGCAAAGCGGTGGTTCTGGTTTCTTCATTTCATATTCTTGCAGGCAGCTGTGCCAATTGTTCGAGCCTTCGGTTGGCATTGCTGTAGCTTACAACCTCCATGTTTGTCATATCGCGTCTCAGTGTGTTGATAGAAGGTATTGCGTTCCCTTGCTTCGTTCTCCCTCAAGCGTCGTGGTAGAACTTCTTGAGGATCTTCTCCGCCTCCTTGTATTCCACCTTTACCACCTGCAATGTGCCCTTGATCAGCCTTAGGATCTCCTTATCATCGGACCTCATCGGATCCCCATTCTCATCCTGTCTTGCGCCGTAGTGTTGTATCTTTTCGCAGGAGTCTTTGACTTTGGTGAGACCGAGTGTAGCGGAGGAACCCTTGAGGAAGTGACCGAGAGATGAGAGTTGCTGTAGGTCGCCGTTTTTCCTGTAGATCAAGAGTATTAGCAAATGCTTCGAAGATCTCCCGTGGTTTCATGGTGGTAGTTTCATGGTGGGAGTCTTTACTCACAAGGAGGAATCCATATTCGTGAAGGTGCCCTCCGCCTGGTCGAAGAATCCGTAGACGATGCTTTTTGAGAATTCGCGCTCTTCTTCATCGTCGTCCATCTCTAGAATTTGCTCGAAGGTGAGTGGATCGATAGCGTCGCCACAGTCAGGAAGGCCAATGGAACCATTTTCGGACTTCAGTTTAGGCTTAGGCGTCAGTATTGGAGTGTGGCTAGAAACGAAAATTTTGATGAATATGGCGAAGCTAGTGGCGACAGAGAGCCAACCAATGATTGGGTGATAGGTTCTACTAAGAGGGTCATGAATGGGGAACATGGTGAACTGTAAAGGGCGAAAAGGAATTGCACCACGAATTCAAGTGTAAGAAGGATATGGGCACGCACTTCAGTAGCTTCTGCACGGGTAGCCATCTTGCCGGTACAGATTGCTTTGCAGGTGTATATAGGAAGGACCCGGTGAGCAGGATTTATGCCTGGATTTTATGCGTGATCGCTAAGTGGTGGTCTTGACCCGCCGTTCAGCTGTGATGATGGCTGTCGCCGCTTTTATACAATAGTCTTACTGGACCCTGAGACGACGATGGAGAAGTGGTCGAGCAAGATGTACTTTGCAATAACGCTATGGGATACGATAGGATATGGAGGTCACAGCAGTAGACTGGGGCGCCTGCCTTACATTGTCAGCATGCTGTCGGTGTTGTACAAGAATACTGCCCTCACGGCAAACAATGTTATGTGTCTGAAGCTTTTGCTTGCTTCTCCAGAAGTGTCAGGAATAGCAAAGGCGAAAGAGATCTGAGTGTTGGGTTGGTGGGGCAGCTTGGAATGGGAGTGGAGGGGAAGGTACGGTAAGCAAGAAAGGAAGGGATCAAGTCAAGCCAGTGTAAATGCTAGCTCTCTCGAGGTACAAAGGAGGCTCGTATAGGAATATTCCAAGGGTCCATGATGGATCATGGGGAAAAGATATAGATGGAGCTTGATGAGTTGGTGAAAGCATGAAGGTTAAAGGCGGGAGGGGCACTAGAACTAGAACTAAGCATTTTCACTAACTCCCTTCGCAGACCTTCGCTTCACGACATGAGATCATATGCTCTAGAGCCGAATTTATCATTGGGCCAAGATTGGAGAATATTCTTAGTTTTGATTCCCAGATCAGATCACTCATCAGGTCCAGTCAGCAAATCTCGTGAATGGAAGGCGCATACTTTATTCTCCTCTGGGCATTCGTAGTACTATTCCTGCGCGACCCCTGAGCTGACCTCGAGAGTGATGTTGTGATTACGACCAAATGAAACATGAACCATGGCCTGAATTGCTACGAGTAATGAATATCATCAGAAAGTAATACTACGAGTACATGACAACGATAAAGTAGATTTACTGAAACAAACCTAGCCGTCAGGATGATAGGGATTGTGAGTTGATCGAGCCCCTAGAATGACGTCTCATATGACGACCTCCCGCAGACAAGACCCGCCCCGTGGTAGCCCTATCTTCAAATGGACCTGGTCTAGAACTTCAACCTCTCGTGATCTTGATCTCATCCATCATCATACTCGCCATCTAGCGACATTCTCCACACTCAACGAACGAGCCATGGCCATGAGGTAAAGCGGGCAACTCCTCAGCTCTGACTGGGTCGAGGGGCGGGCGGTGGAAGATGCGCTTGGGCAAGTAAAATGAGGACTTGTGGTCTGGTCAAACTCGGCCCTCGAATGTGATACCAGCTGTTTCGCAGCTTGATGCGGCCGTGATGCAGGGTCGTGCTGATCGTCCCAAGGAACCTTGACAACATGCAGACACCCGGAGTAAGCGTGTACCCCTTCTTCGCTTCTACGGGGCCAAGATCAAGCCATGGAATTCCTTATTCTTCAAGGTAGCCTGGACTTGTAAGATTTCTTAGTATTCGATCGGATACTCGGCCTCTCTTGGGCGCGAGAAATACCATGATGACGAAAGCGGCGGTCTTGTGGATTGCATTTACACCAGATGGAATTGTGAGACTTCTTGGACTGAACGAGCCGTGCGTGGAATATCGCACAGTTTCATTGCCTACAATAATTGCGTGCTCGGTAAAAGCACCCAAAAGAATGGTGCCGCATACCATACCCATCTGGACAGTCGAGCACATACTCGACGGCACGAGATGCAGATCCGAGATCAGTACCCACGCCATGCATCGGAGAGCCGCTTCCGAAAGCCCCGTACAACGTGGCCACCCTCAATCGACCACTCGACATTGCTTCGATATGGGATGTGCAGACTCGGTGATCTGCAGTCATCCGCTGCCGCAAGTGGTACGACTCAGCGGAGAAACAAGCTTTCAATTCCTAAGAGAAAACGTGGCACCGACCACAGCTGTAACACAGAACCACGAGAGTATTGTTATTATCTGCGAAATCATACTCCTGTCGTGGTTCACTCCAGGCTACCGCAGTTGGTGGCGGTTGTGGATAACAATCGCCTTGTACCATCAACAGCCATCAACAAGGACCGCAAAGGATATCGCAATCCGGCTACATGCGTTGTATTTGGTTTCAAATCATCTAATATAATGACCGTTTTGAACGATGGCGCCAACTTCTACGGAAGAGTCACACTGTCTTAGTACGCTAGACTCTTGAGGTAGGAGAAAGTAGCCAATCAATGCTATGTGTAGCTAGGAACATGGTTAGGCCTCTGGATTGTGTTGAAATTACACTTCAAACAACCCTTCTGGAATGAGTCAACCGGCACAGAATATCGTATGAAATCGCTAAAAGAGTCTATGAACACTTTAGATGCTCAGACGTTTGCCCGCTGGTGACCAATTAAAACCAAAAAGGAGAAAATACCGCTAACGTACACACGAACCGCACAGACGCATTCTGCAGATCTCCAGGATGTCCCCAACGAAAGAGCCATAAAGAGCAAAATACGAAAGATGGGGCTAGCAGCAAGAAATGATAGATAACAGCGCGGAAAAAAAGAAATGTATACTACAGCATATAGCCCCTAGAAGAAATCGCGGGCGTAGCCGTCGGATTTCGACGCGCCATAATCGGCGCGGTATGCGGTCTAGAGCGTTTGTATAGCGTCGACATGGCTTTTTACATTTATACAGAGAGCGCGAGAGGACTCTTTGGAGGCTATTGCAGCGTCCGCGACAGGTATAGAATCGTTGTTCAAATTCGTGTTTAGAGACTGGTGGCATTCTGTCGATGAGCTTGGGTTTGTATTGATACTCGATATGATCTGGAGGGGAAAGATCAGGCTTCTCTAATGCGACGCCTTCCTCGTCGACCTTCTCGAACTTTGAAAAGTTAGCTTAAAAGCTGTATAATGACTTGAGACTGAAAGAGAGACCCTTAGAAAGTTGCAGTGATTGTAAACCCAGAGCCCAAAAACCCCTCTTATTATTCCCTTTGTTGCATTGTAAGCCATCTTGAGCTCGTCAAAGAAGAAGTCATCTGTGTATGCTGAAATTTCCATTTGCGCCAGCTGAATCCTGTTACCAATGAAGACGCCTAAGTGTACATGCAACCGAGTCGTGGAAGGTGCATTTCTTTTGACCCCTTCATAGTCCCTGTTCCGTTCAACTGATTGGGATATACGTTTGTACCCGTGGAATGACCAGCGTTCTGAACTCGCTTTTGGTGATTGGCTACTGCCGAAGATGAACGCCGACTTGATTGGACTGAATACTTGGCCGACAGTGCTTGCTCTGAGCTTTGGTCTCCTGCAGGTCACTGTCGATTTCGCTGATGAAGATGTCTCAGGGCGGCGACGATGGATCATTCTCTGCGAAGTATACTGACTGGGACCTCTTCGGAGCGTTTTGCTTCCGCATTCACATGACTAGACTTGGGTAGGAAGATTTCGAGAGCTCCGTTCATCTTGTACGGTCACAGTCCCAGTCGATCCGCGTATACCCATGCGGAAGAGGCATTCTTGGTGGTTCCAATGGCCACCAGTCCCACTCCCTCCCAGTGAAATGATCAATTGTTGCTCTTCAATCCATCGCATGAATCTGGCGCCTCAGTGTGCACGGCAAATGTATTTGGATCCACGTCGCGGATTACGGACAAGAGTTCATTCAATTTCAGACTTGATGAAGGCTCCACAAGAAGCCAGAAGCTGGCTCGAAGTGTGAGAAAGGCGTCACTTGCATCCAAGGAGTTTTGACCAGAGCCAGTACCGATTGGTCCTGTGGTCCCTGCGATGGCCTCGTCCGAAGAGTCTGACTTGGTATCGGAGTCATCTTCTTCGTCCTTTCTTGACATCTGTATCGTGTTTTAGCTTCTCCGAATATTCCACAACCTTCTGATTCGTTGAGAAAGTATTATCACGCTTGTCGAACGGCTCATGGCTTCGCTCGCTTTCCGGTGGGATCATCAAACTGCCCTTCGAATTTTTGTGTGCAAATATACCTACATCGAGAGTCGTGGACTAGGGAGGCAACTACCGACAGCTCTCTTTGCGTGGCTTCTTTCTTGAGGTCGAGAGCGTAACGGTTCCAGTATACGTCGGAAATTTCTCTCGAATCTATCAGACTCCGACACGAGAACCATCCGCATCGCAGGCGTAGTCGCCAATTGGACGCTCGTGACCATGCATCATGATGATCAGAGCTGCATGGACCCGAATACCATCGACGCGCCCGTCGTGATCTGTACCGCTGGCCATGATGGGCTTATTGGGGCTTTTAGTGTCAAACGCTTGGTTTAGTGTGCAGCAGGTGGAGAAGCTGGGAGGCATGAGAGCTTTGGATATCAATATGGCTGAGGATGCTATTGTTAAGCGGACCAGGGAGGTTGTGCCTGAGTTGATTGTTGGGGGGATGGAGTTGAGTGTGAGGTTGATGGTGCGCTAATAGGATGGGTCTGGCTTCTGGGTTTGTAGTCCTCAATGGGTGCGAGACCGTACTGTGACTGACAGAGCAACCAGCGCTATGGCCCTCAGCAGCGTCAAAGCCGCTCAGGAAGCTCTTAAGGTATTCGAGCAGCGCAAGAATGAGAATGCGGAGAAGGTCGAAGACCAATAACGATGCGGCCATGCGGGCGGCAGGGAGAGGCGTGAGGTCGGTGAATGGTGAAGGAGTGGAGTGAGACGTGTACTCTACAGAAAGGCGTTTATGTATGGCTGCCGCAGTCCAGTCTTTACCACAACAACTATAATGGCAGCAATGGCAAAGTCCACTTTCAATTAGAAACCGTGCACATTCATGCATCACTGCGAATCTTGAGCACAAGCGAAGCCAAAGCTCGGTTCGGCCCTGATCTTTCCACCACACACATTTTGGAATTGTACGCCAAGTCTCACAGCTGCTGCATTCTTTGGGGGAGATTACGATCTGCGCGCCACCAACTCAAGATCTTGGTGAATCTGGTGCACTAGCGGGGGTGCGGAGCGGAGAAGGCTCGTCGGTACGGTCATCTTCCCAACCAGCGATCTCATTAATTATGAAAGCTTTCGAAGTATTAGCGTACATGCGATACCTTCCCCTCTCCCTTTAACCTCCCTCTAACCTCCCTCCCTGCCTTTCCCCCTCATCGGTTGTATTACGCATGTTATATCCCATATATCCAATGCACCAAGGATCAATCCACAAACCTCATTCCCGTATCCAATCAAAAACCACCCCGGCCAGAATACAACTCGGCCAATCCACCAGCCGATAAAAACTCTCCGCGAAGAATACCAGGGTTGGGAGACACACCAAGAAACACACGGCTGTTGCGCCGGAATCGGGGACGTTGTGCGTGAGGGTGAGGTTTTGGTGCAATTTAATTCCCGCCGTGTAGATTATTATTGACTGGGTGAGGAACCAGCCTGTGAGAGGTGGGGTTAGTGAGATAGAATAAGGGGGTGGGGGGGGGTGGTGATGGGGGTGATGGGAGGGAGGGGGGGCGAAGGGAAGGAAGAGCAATGCATGATGTGAGGCGGTGGGAATGCGATGCCAGGGGAAGAAGAGAGGAAGGAGAGAGGTGCAAGACTTACTCAAAGATCTTCTGCCCAAGTACAAGAACAGGGGGTTCTGGAACGCTTTCTGCAAGAAGTCCGACGACTCCAGCAATAGAAAGGACCCCAACACAACAAGATAAATATCATCCCTAGCCTGCGGCTCCACAAGATTTGGCGACGTATTTAGACCCCCCGTGTAATAAAGACCTGTATGGGCCACCAATTCTTTATTCGCATATTGCGGGCGCCAAACCGTCCAGAGATACTGCATTACCAGCCCCGCAAGTATGAGGACTGTAGCGGGCACCCATAAGGGACAGCGTATGTTCCTCCAGATCTTGATACCGCGGTGGGATCTTTCTTTAAAGTTCATGTTCATGACGACGTCTGCGAAGAGCAGGCCCGTGATGGTATACCAAGCCCAGCTTTGCACCCACCAGGCCGTGATGATGAAGGCGATGTAAGCTTTCACGCGCCAGGAGTTCCTGGTGTAGGGGATTATCACCATGGTCATGTAGACCGTGTAGGATTGTGCGTAGATGACATTGACGATCCAGAGGGTCTGGCTGGGGAAGGCGATGTTCCCCGCTTGCTCGAAGAATTTCGACGTCGTCCAGAAGATGTTGAAGACGCTGTTGAAATAGGCGAGGGCGTTGGGGATGCTATATGGTGTATCGAAGGATACATTTCCCGTGGATGACTTGAAATCGTCAATGTAGCCGGTGCCGATTGTGCTGCTAAAGATCTTCACGACAGCAAGGGAGACGGCGACAGGGAACCATAGTCTGAGGCCTCGGCGGAGCACGGCGCTCGCGACTACGATTTTGCTGGAGGAGAGCAGGAAGGGGATGCCGACTGTGCGGGCGGAGAGGATTATGAAGAAGGAGTAGATTAGAGATTGGTTCCAGAAGAGGACGGAGAAGATGTCGCGGAGGACTTCTTGCCAGAAGGGGCCTTTTCTGTTTGCTGCATCTTTTACGCAGACGGGCGCGAAGGTGGTGAGGAATACCCAGATGAAGGACGACAAGGTGAAGAAGCCTCGGAGGCCGAGGAGGTAGCCTTGGTCGCCGGCTTGGGAGAAGGATTGAGGTTGGCGGAGGAAGCGGAAGAGAGCTGTGTTCTTGGGCTTCTCATCTTGCATTGATTTCTCCATTGTTGTTGACTGAAGTTGACTGCAGTGGACGACTGTCGAGGAAACGGCGCCGAGGTGCAAACAGGTAGAACTAGAGAAAGGCCCTGTTGATCATTGTTCGGCTCACGCGCGCACCGTGGCGCTGGATCCTTTGGAGACTTGCATTGTCTGTGAGTTGTTTAGTAATTCCGAGTCGCAGTGATCAACAGCAGTGCCGATGGCGAGACAAGGCGTGCTCATCCTGATCACAATCTCCACTGACACACAACCTAGATTCCCAATTGGGGGGTGTGGGAGTCTGGATGCAAGCCATGATCGCCCATCGAAGACGATGTGGATGATTCTCGAGGGCTGAAGTGCATCAGCGCATCTGTGCCCAGTAAGGATACGGATGGAGAATACAAACAGGTGTATTGTAAATTACGGTAATAGACCCCCACTTGCCCCCCATCCCATATGCATACGAGTAAGGGACCATCCAAAGATTGTGGTGAAAACAGAGTCCTCCCAGCCTTCACTACGGCCCCAATATTGACTGGAAAAACCCCTATGAATTTCCCACGCTGGCAGGAGACAACGCAAAATGATTTGACCAGGCAATCGATAACGTGACAGCCGCTTTTAATCCCGGTAGCGATTGATAGTTTTCGGTACATTATCATTTCAGGTTCGATTCCTAATGGCGCTGGTTCAATGCTGTTGTGGAACTTGTTCGTATTCTTTGGTAGCATCTCCGGCAGCCTTTCTTCCGCGCCCAACCTTACTTAGTCTCCGATAAGATTACCAGCATTGTCCGGACGGGCTATAACGTACTTTACGGTGTCCTGATACGTCAACGCTAATATCCCTGTGCATTTCTTTCGGGAAATATCATTATCCGAAGATTGCATACGAGTACATTTAGCCAAGGGTGCCGCAGAGGCGCCAAGATCGCTGGCCGCTTCAGTGGAAAGCACATCGTAAAATTGCCGTCACAGTGCGCTGTACGGAGGATGACACCAAAAGTCTTGGCTAGGGTGGAGATATACCCTAGCCCTACGCGCTAGCGGCCCCCTGAAGACTCTCTCTGTCTTTTCCATTGGGCGGAAGTGCCCCGGACTAGTCTAGCGCTCAGACCCTGGAACTCGATTCTTAGGCTTCCCTCGAGCACTCCCCGAGAGGGTTACGGGGGGCGCAGTATGCCAATTGTCAAGGCAACCCTTATCGGGGCTAGATATTTGCCAAGCCACTATTATCCTTAGCGCTTGCCAGGACTTTTGGTGTCATCCTCCGTAGTGTGCTGGATTGAGGAGTGGACGTCGCCAGCGCAGAATGGTTGAGAAGCTAGCTGCTGCACTGCCAATCCTTGGTTCCTGAATTATTGTTGGTCCTGTCATGGCTTCCGAGCCTAAGTACCTCGTGGCCTTACTTGTGGTGGTACTCTAGTTCTACTGTAATGTAGGGCCCATCGGGTAGTCTAGGTATGCGTATGACTAATCTGAAAGGTGGGTCGAGACGTTCATGCAGCCCCCTGCGCCGGAAGTGAAATAGGTTCTTCGACACTTTGGGATCACGCGTCGGCAAGTACAACGCTGGATGAAGGTTTTGTGACGTTTCAGGGGTAAAGGACAAGGCAATCATGGTTTGCGCCGCATTGAGAAAACATTGTGAATAAGCTCGTCGATACAATTAGATGGTACATTAAGATTAACATTATTACACACGAGCTCCAAAATATTCGTGGAGCACCGTGGTAGGGGTAATAGGTTAGCTGGATCAGTCACGTTGCCTCGTGGTCCCGTAAATCGCAAACCCAATCCCGCCTCTAAAGATTACCATTAGACCCTTTGTCCAGGGGTCAACATATGAAGAAAACTATATACACTGTGAAAAAATTGTGGTAGCTCATGTCCGTTTCGTGGGGTTCCACTTTGAGTACCGCACAAGCTGTCGCGCATGAGCATAGAGACCTTGCGTGGCGTTGAAGACCAGGTAGGGTGCGTAGATGGCGGAGAACATGATCATCGAGCGCTTGGATATGAACTCTAAGCGCACCCGGAAGGTGATTATTAGGGTTGCTATTAGGCAGAGGATGCTGTGGAGTATTCATTAGAAATATTCTAAATAGCAGGAATGGAATGGCTACATACCTGATGATGAAGAACCACTCAGAGACCGGGTACGGGAAGAAGACGAAGCGAGCCAGCGTGCCGGGTGATTTGGGAAATTGGGTGAAGACGATGCTTATGACGAGGCAACAGTATTGCGTGACAAGGTAGTAGCTCAATTCACGAATGAGTAGCAGAGAGAAAAGGCCGAATCGCATCCCGAAACCGCGTCGGTCACCCTCACATGCCTTTCTCCATGTCAAGAAGAAGTGGCGCATGCTGACCTGGGTCCATCCTTGGGCCCATCGTAGACGCTGCTTCCACATTGCCGGAATATCGGTAGGGGCGAGTTCGTAAGAGATGACATTGAGATCGTGCACAATTTTGCAACCTCGAGACAGTGCGCGAAGGGATGAGTCGATGTCCTCTGTCAGAATGGACCCGTCCATTTTCAGATCCCGCAACAGAGCTGCACGCCAGAAACCGTTAGAGCCAGTGAAGAGACCAAAGCCCATTAATGCGGCGCGACCCGGATGAGAGACGGCGTAGATTTTGTCAAATTCGACGGCAATCATACTTGACAACCACGAAACCTTGGCGTTGAAAACGACACAACGGCCTTGGACAATGTCGGCTTTCTTGTCTTGAATGAAGCGCTCAACCGCCCAGCGGCAACCGTAGGGGTGAGGATAGTGGTCAGCATCGAAGACGCAGATGATGTCGGCGCCGGTGTTGAGGGTGAAGAAGTAATTCAGATTGTCTGCTTTTGACTGGGATTTGTCAACTTTGATGACGCGAAAGTGTGATCTCTTGGTGGCCAATTCTTGGAGTTCGCTTTCCAAGGGTTCGATCGGTTTTGGCGTGTTGTAAAGGAGGTTGATTCGAATTTTGTGGCTTGGGTATTTGATCTCGTCTAAGGCATAGTTGATTCGATCAATGACGATGTCTTGCTCATTGGGCAGATAGGCGACGATAAGAAGATCCACGACGAGCAAGTCATCGTCAGGAGTAGCAAAGGTCCAGTCCTTCGACTGGACCTTCTGCACAGCTTTCCTAGCGTCACGTGTAGGGCCAATACTCAAGAATGCTTCCAAGACAGTAGACCCGGCGATGTAGAAGTTGGTGGTCAGATACATGAACCAAAAAACCTCAATGACGGCTTCTCCGCAGAAACAATATACACAGACAGAGAAGACAAAGTAGCATGCCACGAGAAGAAAAGGAGTCCACTCGTGGATGAAGCCTCCAGCATTTCTGACTAGGTCGGAAGATGCCTCAGGTCGAAAGCCGAATTTTCGGAGGAATTTCCGTAGATGTGAGATGCTATCGCCAGAGGTAAAGCTTGAACGAAGTACTGCAGTCATGATGGACAAGCTATAACTAAATGCTGACCAAGTTGCAATACTCTTCGATGGTAAAAGGGATAGAGAGGAAAGCATATTACAGTAAGGGAAGGCACATTACTTATCCAAAACCGCAAGCCCCCCCGCAACCACCCATGCGTTTGGTACCAGGGTACTTTCCATCCAGAAGTAGCATCGCTTCCGCAGTCCACGGGATTGCTTCGAAAGCCACTGCAAATCCTTCGGGGGCCACATCTTTATCAACGATGTCAACGAGAAGGCAAGCACCGAGAAAGGAAAGATGTGCCATCACCTGGGTTAGCTTCGTGAGACGAGCTAGGGATACACTGTGCTCCACTATCAGAGGCTTAAAAGCAAAAGTGGAATGCTTTGTTTGGCTACACGAGGACTGGCCAGCAGGGTCGAGCCGGCATGCACCCGAACAGGCATGATATGCCATTATTAGACTCCGTATGCAGCCCGTGCATAATGTGGCGTTATCTGGGAAGAGTGTGTATCTCTTTGCCTAGCTGCCTTACCCTCAACAGCGGTAGGACTACAATAGAAGCTAATAATTCCTACTGACTGGTTCAGATCGTCGTTCAAATCAACGTAACCTTATCTTTGGGGGCAGAAACCGCATACAGACACAGGGCGCACGGCTCGTGCTGAGCCATTCTGATCTGGTCGAGCGTCATGCATGCGCGGAAGCCATGTCATCGAGAGCACCAGAAGGCCTAAGATTTGTTGAGAATGCATTGCTAGTGAGCGAGTTGCGAACGTTTCTTAACGGGCGACGATATGCTTGTCAGAAGGCTACGGGAATGGCATGGCATGCAGGCTCAACAATGAGTGGTCCAGAAGGTACAATGCCACACATGGGCTGCAAAAGCATGCAAGCCTCCTTTGAAAGCAGGGTCGAGCGACGTGTGCATTGTATATAATACCAAAAATTACCCATGATACCGAAATGTTATCAGTGGCCGTCTGAAGACTTTACTATACCCTTTTGATTTCGAGGGCGCTCATTTCGGTTTAGGACCAGAGGTAAGATCTGCGTAGCCCCTGTCAAAATTGCCACCGCTTGCTGACAGCAGTAACGCTGCCTTTAGTGGCGTACCGACTGGGAAAGCCACAAATCGGAATGTCAAGTGTCTTCTTCCAGTATGCACTCTCTGCCGCCGTATCAGCATCAAGTACTTTAGGATTCCAAAGCTCGCCGCACCCAGCAGCGCTAGTCTTAATTAGGTATAGCGAAAAGAATAAACAATAATCAGCCTCGCAGCTCCTAGCAGCGCAGAGCGCTGTCTTCGTCTCCTTTTGAGCCGTCACGTCTTTTTTGCCTCTCCCTCGAATTGCTCCAAGCATTGACAAGATCTTTTGCTTTCACACGCACGACTCCACCAACTTCACTCTCTCTGAAAGCTTCCACCGATGCAACGTTGTCAGGGCAAATAAACATCCAGTTGGCGTTGCTCCATTCACTCAATCTGCCATATTCAGCTATAACATGACTTTGCACGCGGCGTTTCTTCGATTGGTGACCCTCTACGCCCTCCTACAACCAACCATAGCCCAAGTTACGGCTGACCTTAATTCTACTGTCGCCAATGACACCAGCCCCGACCCTTCTGTGGCACGAGGATGTCAGTGCGGATACTACGATGCTGGCACCAAGAATCTTTTCACCGAGTCCACAATTGCCTACTTTAACGAGACCGAGACTCTTTCTTCGAAGGATTTTCTCACGGAGACATACGTCCACGATTATGAAAAGGGTTGGAACACCTTCTTTCGTGAAGCCGCCAATCCCTCTAATGTCCATGTGTCGAATATAACGAATGCCCCAAACTCAACTACCTCACTCGAGCTTTACGTCGAACCCTACCCCGTAACTTCGAGAATACATATCATTACCGGCAGCAGCGTGAGGACTGTACGGCAGGATATGATGTTTGGGTCTTTCACGTCGCTGGTCCGGTCGCCGGGACAATTCGCTGGAGGTGGTGGTAGTACTGTCTCCATGGAACTCCAATTCAATCTCACCCAGGCGCTCACAATGAACATGCAAAATACGGACACGCCAGCTACCGCCTACGTTGGCATGCTCGCGAATGAGGAGTTTCCAGGTGCTTCTATGAGCGTCCCATATGGCAATATGACAAATGCAACATGGGGCAATGGTACGATAGATCCATGGGATTATACAGAGTTCAGGATGGACTGGACAAAAGATGATGTAAAGTTCTATATTGGAGGCAAGCTTGCGCGCACCATTTTAACGAAAGACAACGATGCACTTCTCAGTGTTCCTGTTCCTCTATACTTCAAGCACTGGTCAAATGGCAATCGGTTTTACTCGATGGGGCCTCCGAGAAACCTCACTCACGCCAGCGTCGGCTGGACCAGGATGTTCTTCAATTCGTCTTTGATGACAGACGATGATCATAAAGAATTTGATAGACGTTGTCACATATCGGATGCCTGTCTAGTGAGCGATATGACTCTGCGAGGGTCTACCGATTACCCGGAAGAGGCCACCGATGTCTGGGTACAGGTGAACAAACCGGCACCCAATCGGAAATTTACAATCTGGATTGCCGTAGTGTGTGCTTTTATCGCGACTATACTTCTGGTTCAGCCGGCGTTGAAAAGAGTAGTAGAAAAGTGCAGCAAGTCAGAGGAGTCGAATGCTTCGAAAGCTGCGGATTCCCATGATTCACATATTTGGGATTCCAGAGCAGTGACTCTCGCCCAAAACACTCCAAAGACTCACACTCGAGCTCCATCGTTCACTACAACGACTTTGAATGGCGATACACGGCGTAATTCCACAAGTGCAACACCTCGAAGTCAAAATAGGCCATCATCGAGAGAAGGAGACTCGAAGCTTGAAAGGTATGACAGCAACGGCGTGCCTTATCACATGAGTGCTTTCAATGATAGCGAGGTGCCTCCTGTTCCCAAAGCCGCCAGTCATCTCAGCAATTTCAGTCTCGACACCCCAGAGTTTGGCGGGGGTCCGTCAGCTCATCATCCATGGTACTCTGAGAGCTTTTCAGACGAAAAGTTGCCCGAAAACTTGTCTAAAGCTCAGGGTATTAATCCCAATCGAATACCTTCCACTGTTCCTGCTGTAGATGGAGGAACCGTCAAAAGGGGGTATTCCATTGATGGAATTACGATCAAGAAGAGACCCTCCAGTGATCAGCTGACAATGACGATGGACCCGCGTGCCACCAGCAGCGAGTCGAAAGAAGGCTCAGACGGTCATGTGTCTCTGACACCATCTTGGCCGCTACCGGATACTTCAGTACAAGTGCGAAAAGACCCATCGTTGAAAAAGCAATCGACACCTGCGACTCAGGAGGTCGCAGCTGGGGGTGACGCCCCTCAGACTAAAAGTGAAGCATTCACAAATGTTCCTGCGATGGATAAGAACCACAAGGACAAGAACAATCTACCGCAAGCCAAGAAGCGTCTAGACTACCTTGCAGGCCTCGTCGCACTCTCATCGCTTCTCGTTACAGGTATTCATTTCAGCTTGACGTTCGTCTTCGGCGCCATCAATGCCGGCGTATACACGCATTACCACAGCGAAACAGTCGCAAGAAAGACCATAGACTCTTTCCTTCTCAAATTGATCTGGATCGGACCGTTCTTGGTGACCTCGACGCGGTTCCTCGTGGCCAGCTATCTACGCAACGGTGAACTTCTGCCTGTGGCAGAAAAGACGGTGGGACGAACGCCACGTCTCATGATCCCTATCGCAGCAATGGTCATGTTGGAATACTTCTTTATCAACGTTGGTGCCACTAAGTGGCTCGAATATCTCCCATCTATTACCTGGTCCGACTGGCCCTTTACAGTCGGCTACACAAATTTTGGAAACTTCCTCTCAGAAGTCCTCCAACTAATGTACCTTATTCCAAACGCGGCACCCCTCATCACATTCAACTACTGCACGGGTGTTCTCTGGACCATCCCAGTCCAACTCCAAGGCTCCTGGCTCTCCCTGCTCGCCGTAATTGTAATTCGAGAGATCAGAACACCCTGGAAACGCTTCGGCTTCTACGCCTTCTGCATCATCAATCACTGGTACGCCGTTTCATGGGGCAGCTACTTCTACGTCGGAATCATGCTCACAGACCTCGATGTAACCTACAAATGGCGCCCATACCTCTACGCTCGCCCATTCATCTACTACCCCTTCCTAGCCCTAATGGTAGCCATTGGCGTCGCCGGCCTCTTCATCGAATCCCTCACCCAGTGGACAAACGTCAATTACGCCACCTTTGAATACTCCATCCACCCCGATATCAACAGCGGTCTCCCCATCTCTCAAGCCGGTCACGCGACATACCCACCATATTACGTGCCACGATTGAATGGCCTAGCGTTCGCCACTGGTTTCCAAGCCATGGTTGAATTGAGCCCTGCTGTTCAGAAAGTGCTTTCGATTAAATTCTTCGTCTTCGTCTTCCCACACATCTTCACCATCTACCTCTTCCACGGCTTCATCTTCTGGTCCCTCGGCTCCTTCCTCTGCGTCCATTTCAGCGTCGCAGGGCTTCAATACTGGCTTAATATGCTCTTAGTAGCTATATGCTGCTACGCTACTCTCGCTGCCTCTCTCCCCTTACTTACACCAGTTATCGAAGGCCTGGGTAAGAAAATTACCACTGATATCTGGAAAGATGCGCGCGATGATCCTGTCCCGAGGCAACCGACGCTTTATCCCTTTAGGAGGGATTTGTTCCTTGCGAGGTATCAGACGCCGAATGATAACAGTAGGGATATGACTATTACTAAGATTAAGGACCCGGAGAAGGTCGAGACCCACTTTGATCCTGAATTGTTAGCGGAGGTGGAAGGGATAAAAGGGAGAGCGGATGGGGGGGAGATTGAGAACCAAGAGCATGGTGGTAGTGCGAATCGTTTGGTTCATCTCACCCTCGACAAGTTGAAGCGTGTGGAATGAGCAATGGTATTCTTTTAGGCATATACTTATAGAGATGATTGGATGTATTAGATGGGATAGATTTGGATATTCGTGGTATGGCTGATTAATGTTTAGTACACAAATAATATAGAAGTCACTTTTGAAATTTCATCTAAAGATCTGCGCTTCCGCGGATTTTACCTTCTTATCTAGGCTTTACGGCGTGCCTCTAAGCTCTTCATTACCTTACGGTACCTCTCAACCTCCCCTCGCCATTTCGTCCTGGTTTCTGCCCCTTTCATCCCCCAAGCCGCCAGTCAGCGCTAACAGCTTGGCATTACTTGGTGGTTGAATTGTTCTTTCTCCCCTCATTGTTACTTGACCATGCCTCTGATAAGGATTCATGGGCTGCAGCAGCATCAAGATTTGGTGGGGGTCCAGCCCATAAAGTACCAGACCGCGTGAGACTCTAGTTGTGGTGACGTGCCTCGTGCTGAAGGCCTTCTGGGGTGGACGGCAGGGTTTCGCAGCTTTACCGATAGTACAATCTGCTACACAGCCCCCAGGCGAGAATGATCTTACTCACTCTCAACCATGGATCCAGTGTCTGTTGCAGCGAGTGTCGCAGGCATGGTCAGTCTAATTATTCGAGTCTCAGGCGCTGTCGGCTCCTACTGCAAAGCGGTCGAAGATGCAACCAGAAGCGCTCAAGAGATCAATCAACAGTTCCTACTACTGCTCTCGGCTCTACAGCAGCTTGACACTTTTCTTAAGACTTAAGCTTTGAAATACAGCTCCTTCGACCCATCGTCGATTCTCGCTATGGCTTTGCTTTCGTGTCGTGACAGTATCGATGCGATCTTCCTGAAATTGCCGAATCCAGGCTAAGTTGGCAAATCGCATGAATTTAGCAGATTGAAGTGGCCCTTCAGCGAGAAAAAGATACAGAAGAGGCTTGAAGCGTTGCGGGGATGCACATCGACATTCCCATTTGCTCTCACGGTTGACGGATAGTGAGTTGATTTCGCAACACATTGATTTAGCCAATTAATGTCTTGATGTCTCGCATCTGTACATTGAATTCCCATTGGCCTTGCGAGAAACAAAATGCAACTCTATCAAAGCACTTTATGATCATCGACGACGGCGCTCTATCCTTTAACCTTACTTCATCCTTCGAGAAGCGTCTCTCAATGCTGAGAGAATATCACCCTAGTAATCTACTAGCCCAAATATCTTAGAGGGTCGCTAGCAGCCTCGAGATATGTCTGGACACAGCCAGAAAGGGTCCTCGACGTGGCTAGGAACGTTTCTGAATCGCTGTTAGCAGCGGCTACCGAAACCTTCAAAGTGGCCAGTCAAGTAGCTGAGACACTCGAGCTGGTAGGTACATACGAAGATAATGCAACTACGATCCAAATCATTTCGCACAATATTGAAGTCCTTGCGCTGAAGTCTCGAGGAAGGCATTCCAATCGTCAAGGACCAGTCGCAATTAACCGACGCTCTCTTTGTAGAGGCCAAAGAACAACGAATGCTTGACTGGCTTTCGCCGGGCAAACATTCATGCAAGCATCGCGCTATAGGCGCAAGAATTTACCAGAAATTAGCCAATGACTCCTTGACTGCGACAGATTTCGAAATTGGCTGGAATATGCTGGTTCAGTGCCTTGGTGCTCTGGTGATCCAGGAGTCAGAAAATCCGTATTGGCGTACTCTTGTCTAACTATCTTAGCCGGGCATAAAATGCTAATCGCTGCGACTCCCTTGTAATCGACCACGTCAACCATATAAAATCGTCAAAGGATGCCAGACTTGTATATTTCTATTTCGATTACCGAGAGCAAGAGGCGCAAACACCAAAAACTATAGTTGCAAGCCTCTTGCGCCAAATTGTGAGTTCGAGAGCATAAATTTCTCAAATTCTGCTGGATCTCTACGAAAATCTCAAGCAGTAATTAGCGCAAGCTTCGATCCCAGAGCTTCTCTATGCCCCTAACGAAGTCTATCTTATATTTGGTCGCTGCTGTATTATCGTCGATGCTTTAGATGAATACAAACCAGATTATAGAAAGACTATCCTTCAAATTCTCAAAGACCTGGACTTGGCAGTGGTACAGCTGTTCATATCGAGTCGACTCTATGCTCACGATATCAAGCGAAAGTTTTACTATGTAGAGCAAGTGCATATCAAGGCTAATGAAATTAATGTAAAGCCTTACTGTTATCGGATAATGGATGATAACGAAACTACTTGTGAGCTAGTTAAAGGAGCCTTGAGGGCTGAGATTACGAATATAATATTAGAGAGTGATCAGGGAATGTAAGTAGCGGATTCTTCTCCTAACCTTGCACCTTCGCCACAGTCCAATAGTCGTATCTATAAATCCTCAAGTCAACTAAGGACTGACTGAGTTGCATCAGGTTTCTATTACCTGTATTATAAATACAGGTTATTCTTAAAGCGTCGACTAAATCTGAGATTCGAAAGTTTTTGAAGAAACTCTCGGCTAATCTCAGCGATGCTTTCGAGGCTATACTAAGAAGAATTAACAACGATCCTCGCAATCGTCACAATATTACAATGCGACCTGAGATGTGGATCCTACATACTCGTAGTCCACTTCGTATTAACGAGTTATATCGCGCAGTTGCCACTAGGACGAGCGACATGGAACTGGGTTACGAAAATCTTATACAGCCTAGACTGATCATCGAATACTGCTCTAGCGTAGTCGTGATCGATCAAGAAAGCTCAATCGTAAGGCTCGTGCATCATACATTGCAAGACTTCCTGCAGGCTCGGCGGCAGAATTTATTTCCTACTACGGATACTCACATCGCAACTACCTGTCTTACATATCTATGTTTCCGGGATGGCGTCTCTTCTCAACTAGTTCGTGAAGTCGGTCGCCTTGAGGATGGTCAACGAGAGTGGTAAAGCCTCTATGAATATCCTCTGCTTGGCTATGCTTCTATCTATTAGGGTGAGCACGCGCAAGACGTCGCCTCGAATAAGACAGACGCTCTCGCTCTAGAACTCCTAACAGATAATTCTAGAATAGTGCGAGCAGCGCAGAGGAAGTGGTAACATTCGCCTCTGCAGCCAGATCGTCTACCTAGTCCACGGATCCGGCCTCACGATTGTGGTAATCTGACGAGACTGCACGTGGCTGCTCGTTTTGGACACCCTAGACTTGTAAACTTGTTACTCGCGAGGGATTCCAAGTTGACGCCATTAGCGACCGCAGAAACACAGCCCTGCATGAAGCTGCTCGGAATAGTCATGTCGAAGTCCTCCTTCGAGGTGCAGAAATCGAGCCAATCACTTCAGATGGCGCTACACCACTTCTTTTTGCTGTCTTATTCGCACATCAAAAAAATCATCCTCGAGCTTCTCAGACAAGGGGTAAACCCCGAATGATCATTTCGTGATGATAGGACGCCTTTACATCTAGCAGCTGACAAAGGCGGTTTAGAGATACTTGATATAATTCTGCGCTACAAGGCATCAATACTCTTGAACAGTGCTATAGGAATAGTTGCCCTGCATGAAGCTGAGATCATGAGCTTACTGCTCAATAAAGAATCTCTGGTTGATGATATGACAAGGGACGAATGGACACCATTCCATAGGGCCAGCTGTAGTGGGCAGCTTGACGCTGTAAAGCTCTTGCTCGAACACTGTGCAGCAATTGATCACCAGAGCGCTGACGGGTCGCACTCTACCAGACCATTGTATTATTACTTGAAAAAGGCGCCAATCATTTGATATACCAGATTCTATACATAAATGGATCTGCACTCTTTTACTCAACCACGACCCCTCAAGCTCGATCAGTGCGGGCCATCCGTTCACATAGCGTCAGCGCCAATGGTTTGGAAATCTACTATAGCACCCGACCCCTCCGCTTTTAGTTTTATGGATCTCCGCATGCTACAATCCTAAGATGTACTTCGAGATTTGTGTGCTCTTGAGCGTGTTCTCTACTACTAAGACTGCCAATAGTGCCATATTCACTACAGTAACAACCAGCCAGCAAGCAATTGCAAAGTAGGATGATTTAAATCGCGTCAAGTACCTTAGTTTCCTCAAGCCGGCAATCATAAGGCGCCATTGAAGACCATATAGGCGTGTACGAGCAACAGTCAATCAGTCATTAGCATCCAGATCATGCGACAGCAGCTAGGGTATAAGATATTACGGAAACATTCATTGCGGACGGGCTATCCTATCCTCCATTCTATAGTACCTATAAAACACTTTCGAAAGGCGATAATGATTTACACTAATTAGGGAATATATAGGGGTGAGAACACATTGGCGAGATATGAGCGAAAATAGAAGGTATAAGGCTCGGCATCTAGCTTGTGACCTTGTGGATGGCCTCCGCAAGTCGCTTGACGTTGCCGGTAGTAATACCGGCTACCGATATTCTACCGTCTTTCGTGGCGTATACAGAGTGCTGTGACATGTGAGCACGATTATTGGAATAATCCATCGAGCGAGTGACTTACCTCCTTGGCGAGCTTGTCCATTTGTTCAGGCTTGAGGCCCGTATATGCGAACATGCCAATCTAACATCATCAGCTTCTGGCCTTTTGTGCGCTTGAATGGCCTCGTCAAATTGCTTACCTGAGACGTGATATGGCTCCAATCGTGTTTGCTTCCCAGCTCCTCTAGGTTCCTCTTCAGCAACGCGCGCATCTCGATGATACGGTCTGCCATTCCCTTCACCTCCTTGAGCCATTGCTCATTCAGCTCTGGGGTTTTCAGGATCTTGGAGGCAATGCGGGCGCCGTGGACCGGAGGGTTCGAGTACAATGGGCGAACGAGGATCTTGATTTGTGAATCGACGCGCTTCTTCTCTTCGGCAGAATCGCAGCAGATTGAGAATGCACCGACACGCTCGCCATAGAGGCCCTATGCAAGTTTAGCGAGGAACTCTGTAGACGTGGAGGAATGGACGGGGAAATTGTACCATGTTCTTGGCGAAACTCTGGGCAAGGCAGAATTGGTGGCCCTGGCTTTGAAAATGTCGGATAGGAAACGCGTCCTTGTTTGTATCGCCGCTAGCAAATCCTTGGTATGCCATGTCGAAGAATGGGTAGTGTTTCTTCTCCTTCATGACATCACTGATCTGCCTCCATTGCTCTTCGCTGGGGTCAATGCCCGTTGGGTTGTGTGCGCAGGCGTGCAGGAGCACAATGCTGCCTTCGGGCGCCGCCTTGATGTCTGCCACCATACCCTCGAAATCTAGTCCAATGGTGTCTTTGTTGTAATATCGGTATTTCACCACCTCTAGTCCTGAGTCCTTGAATACGGCATTATGGTTGGCCCAGCTAGGCGTCGGTATGAAGATCTTCTTGGTGGGATAGAAGCGAGCGAGAAACTCGCCACCAATTCGTAGGGCACCGGTTCCCGATATTGACTGCGTGATTGCGACACGGTCACCCTTGATGGCTTCTGAAGAGGATCCGTAGGCGAGGACTGCAGCGGCCTTGGCGAAGGCTGGCACGCCGGTTATTCCAGCGTACTCTTTGTCGAGGTTTGAAGTGACTATCGCTTTCTCGGCGGCCCTGACGGAGGGGAGAACGTAGGGTTTTCCTTTGTCGTCACCTAGACAGTAGAGTAAGCTATAGACTGTGGCTTGTAAAGAAGGTCCTCTACGCACGGTATGCTCCAACTCCAAGGTTGATCTTTTCTTGGTAGCTGTCCGCTTTGAAAGCTTCTGTTATGCCTAAGATGGCCTTCGATCGATTAGCAAGATAACGGTGCACGTCGGGAAGCTCCACATACATCCTGCGAACTTGTTAGTCAAGTGTCCCAGATCATTTGGTTGAAGGGCGTACTGGAGGACCCTGGGGGATATTAGCCCATATGGATGCAGACCTCGCTGCTAAAGCCTTGGGCAAAGAAGTCCGCATGACGGCTTGCCGCGTGACCAATAGGCAGGATGACAACATGTTGGATCGTTATTGGTGGTGTACAAGAAGGGAATGAAGGAGGGCAAATTGAAAAGAGTGAAGATATTTTTCTACCAACAATATTAGTCCGAGCTTAGAGTTCCATGTGGCAGCGCGAGCAGGGGTCCAAATCGAAGCGGAAGCTAAATCGGATAGCCTAACCGTATCCATTTTCACAGATCGACCCTTAAACATCCCAGAGCGCAAACAGATCACTATCACTTACTCATCAATTCGCAGTATGCTGCCAGATTCGCAATCCGCCTTGATATATCGCAGCCAACCTCTCTCTGAATGCGACAACCAACACATGCGGTGACCTGACGCCAGCGTCGTCTTCTCTTGGCCTTCTTGGCACTTAGAGAAATTTGCTCACGAGGGCTCCGAAGACTTTTGGCATCTGACCCAAACTTGCACCTATACGGTCGAACTGTCGGTCGTTACCTCGAACACATATAATGCATTTCGCGCTTCCTCCCCGCAAGACCTCCCATCCTCCACCGTACGCAAGAGCCTCTCGCTCGTCGCCCATACGGCGGAAACAGCTCCAATTCGGCGCGCTCGTAGCATGCGTTGTCCTTGGGCTCATTTACCTATCTACACACATGTTCAAACGCTCTGGAGAACGGACCCCTTCAGGTACGCCTGAGACAGTCGTGGTGACGGTGCTCGATGAGGCTACTATGAGTGAAGAGTACAGGGAGAGGATAAAGGAGAATAGGAAATATTATGCAAACAAGCAAGGTTGGTGCTTGGAATTGCATAGCGATAGACTTGAGATTGATTGAATTCGCGAACAGGTTATGCTACATTCTTCCCTGAAGTCGCCGACTACGATATCGGCAACTCTCCAAGAAGCTGGGCTTTGGTCCCTGCCAGCCGCCATGCCATGACCGCCTTTCCGCACTCCACTTTCTTCTTCCTACTCTCGCCGCATAGTCTCATCATGAATCCCTCGATCAACCTTAAATCTCATGTCTTGGAGCCAGAGCACCTGGAGTCGCTTATGATCAGAGACAAGCCAGTCGTTCCTCCGGACAGTGTCATCCGGACTTTCTCGCATCTGAAGGGCGACAAGATAGACATGGTGCTTACTCAAGACAATGAAGGTCTTTCTCAGGGTAGCTTTATTCTGAGGCGGGGCGAGTGGGCGAAGTTTTTCCTAGATACGTGGTTTGACCCTCTTTATCGAAGCTACAATTTCCAGAAGGCCGAGGGCCATGCATTGGTAAGATCTTCCTTCACAGGGAGCCCTTACGCAGCGCGAAAGCTGACACGCTACGATAGGAACACGTTGTTCAATGGCATCCTACTATTCTAACGAAGCTGGCACTCGTTCCCCAAAACCTCATCAACTCATACGGCGTCGACATCGCCAGTCGTGGCGGCCGAGATGTCATGTATAAGGAGGGCGAGTTCGTTGTACGACTTGTTGCTTGCGAATTGGACCCTAGTCGATACTGCGAGAAGGAGTTCGACCAGTACTACCAGCAATGGAAGGCTTTGCTCAACAAAGGGAGCCTATAGCCTTCCCAATATATTCTCCAGGTCCCTGGATACCTACTTCCACTATGTTTTCGCTTACTGTATTATATTTTGGCTCTTTGGAGCAACGGACTTCCCATATAGACTAGTTACTCAGGGTACTTAGATGGAGGGATACCCTTTACTGGATGCTGGGACATGTTCATGGGAACTAAATATCGATCGCTTGAATTAATCACCTCAAGTTTATCGTTGAAAAGAGATTAGTCTGGTAGATTTCGAGTAGTGTAGTATAATTGCCATTCGCGGGTTTGTCCGTAGCCTGGTCCAGATAGGTTCATGTTTAGTCTGTGTACTCGTAAAACTCAACTTCCGTCAACGTCCAAGATCTGACGTGAATTACTCTTTTTTATAGTCTGTCACTATTTGATTATTTGAGTATAGCGGCGTACCATTGCCAGTCTGGGCCGAGACGCTTGCACTTAATACCACAATTCAAGGATTTTCTTCAGCATCCTTGCTGTATCGTCGAGTCATCTGGAGCTTTGTGAACACAAAGTCCTCAATAGACAATCGTCCCTATAACCCCGACATCCCTCAATGCCGCCGAGGCCCCAATTAACGCACTTCCTCTGCCTGCCCTTGGTCACTCCATCCACTCGTCCACAATGGCAAGCTTCCCTCCAGCGTTTCGCTGCCGAAGTCACAGGACCCGATGCGCCAGAGGAGTCCAGATTGTCACCAAAAGCCATCAGGCCAGTTGGAGGCATCCACCTGACTCTTGGAGTCATGAGCCTCCTCTCCCCCGAACGCATCGGAGCAGCATGCACCTTCCTCCGCGGCCTCGACATGTCCGCCATTCTTCGTGAGGCGAATGAGGCCTCCCCTAATCCGCTGGATACGGTCACCTTTCAAGGCTTGCACGCCATGGGCTCTCCTACTAGAACGTCAAGTCTCTACGCCGCGGGGACTGCCTATGCAGCGGCCTCGCTACCTTTCTCGATCTACCTGCGCAAAACATTTACTACAGAAGGATTTTTGGTGCCTGAGGAGAGGGTTTTTGAGGTTGCATGCGACGGTGGTGAATACTATCTACGCAAAGAAGGCGAAGAGTGGGAAGAAGAGATGGGGAAAGGGAAGTGGGAAATTTGATGCTACAGAGTTGGTGGAGAAGTATAAGGATTGGGAGTGGGTGAAGGATATGAAAATTGAGAAGGTGGCTATTTGTGAGATGGGTGCGAAGAAGATTATGGAGGGCGAAGACGTGGTCGAACAACTCTATACGGAGATTGCTAGTGTGCCACTGGTCTGTGGGGATGCAGAGAAAGCTTCATGATGCCTGTGAAGTACACATCCATCTAGCGGATGTGCAATCGGAACAGACAACAAGAGCTTTGTTATCACGAAAAGCAAGCAAACGTTGGGCAAATCCCAAATGTAGGCGCCAGGCTCGCAATCAATCGGAAGACGCCAACAACGGAAAAGAGACATGGTGAAGACTTTGACCAAGATTAAAGGAGGTTGTAAGACCTATAAGCCATCATCACCTCCCAACTAAGGTAGGCTATATGTTTGGACACTATGGTCTGGCATTGTCTGTCGCTCCTGCCCGTACCAACCTTAAGGGGATCCTAATATTTCCAATACCAAAAACCCTTCACCATCGACACGTACAACTAGCAAGTCATTATTATCTAGCACTACGCAGTATTTTCAGATCTAGGTCTTCGCCCATAATGGTTCGCCGCCCAAGAATTGCCCAAGAGGCATTGGCTATGAGATCGTTGTACGAAGGTGTAACACAATGTTTCCCTCCAGATAAAAAAAACCGAGCAACCCTCCATTACAGTCGATGAACTTCACATACATCGGGAATTAATGGGATCTGGCTTTCTCGACGAAAATCTGTCCCCGAAGCCTCTGCGACGCCAGTTCATGGGTAACAAGCCTTCCAAAACCTTAGCTCAGCTACCTGCCATGGAAGAGTTGGATAGCTCTCAGAGAAAAACGTTCGGCAAGCGGACAGTATCTTCGGTCAAATCCCATGAGTTCGATCCGAACTTACTCCACCACGCCACACAAATAGTGCAGGATTACATACTGCTCTGCAAATTTATTTGTCCTTGTGATTGTCATCCTAAATGGGAAGTCTCCAACCCATCGTGATGCTGGTCCTGCATCTTCAAGATGTGAAGGAGTGCCTTTTGCTAAGAGCACCTGTAGTAAGGAACATGGCGAACCAGGTCAGACTCATTTTGTCAAAGTGGAGTATGCAATACCATGGAGATGGTGTTCCATCAAATCGATATTGGCAAGCCAGCGGCACAGCCCTCAACGCTGGTACCAATTGGTTGGACTACCCTACGCAAGATCCCTCGATGCTTCAAGGTCCCTGTAGACGGCGATAATATAGACGGAATCAAGGTAGTCTTTGCGGGAAACAAGGCTCCAGTTCAAGATGGCACTGGGAGTTCCAGATATACTGTGTTGACAGTCAGTGCATATAGTCTAAAGGATTGAACATCAATGCTGACTATTCGTGACAGTGGGCTATAATCAACCCTCAACCGGCAACAGAAGAAGGGCTAGAATTCAGGCCAATTCCATGTCCCACTTTCAATGAGATACGATCGTGAGCGAACTCCCATGAAATAAGGAAATGGATGACTGACAATCACTAGAGATTCATTCGTTTTCGGCTCTGCGTCAGAGGTGATAGACGACAAATGTTTCTCCAAAGCCGATAGATTAGCAATTCAAATCCTCAAAATCTGCAGCGCAGACAAGGAGCCAACAGATAGTCCAGCCATACAACAACTTCTCGACCTTGGCGCAAACATAGAAGCGCGAGACGATTCGAATGCCACGCCCCCATCCTCGCAGCTATGCTGAAGCCCGCTTCAACCGTGGAATTTCTTCTCTCTCGTGGAGCCCGAATGTATGCGAGGAATGGAGCTGGTTGGTCTGTCTTAGAGACCGCTATCGCACATGACAACCACGAGGTCCTCAAGTTCCTGCTCGCACGTTACTCTCGCCACAAGGTTACACCGCGATTGATCGCCTTGGTCGTTCTCAAGGTCGTTGCTGAGTATGCGGATTTGGAGACTGTGGAGCTACTTATCCATGCTGCGGGAAGAGGTGTGCACGCCACGGGATTGGATGGCAAAGTGCTTGTTGCTAGTCGAGATCTTTTGCAGCAGAGATCTGATACCTCGGACGTATTACAGGAAGCTTTTGGATGGCTGGTGGATGTTGTGCGTGGAACTGCGGTTGTGCGTGACGAAGTCGAGCAGCGCTACCTGTCTCGTCCGGAAAGAGAATAGGATGACAGCACCTGAGACGTCCAACCGCCATTGAGCTTAGTGCTTGATGTTCCTTTATATCTAATGGAATATGATTTGCTATATTGTGAGCATATCAATACAGACTACCTTGTTCCTGGTAGATGATATCTCGACTTGCACTGTATTCATCATGTTTCAGTACAAGTATCGTCTACATAGGGGATACTCGCTTGTGACAAGACATTATGGTTTCATCCAAAACGGACGACCAATCCGCAAGTAACCTTACATTGCTTCGACCGTGGTAAAAGAGTATGTCTGGTGTTCTTTCTTTCTTTGCAATTGCGTTTCAAGGACATGACATGAAACGGTCACATCATGTCAAGAGAAGTAAGCACCTGTATCGGTTCCATACCGCATAGACGATGCATAATTTTGAGCTCCACAGACAATACTTGTAACAATTCAGGGGAAACAAAACTTGTTCGTAGAGACTCATGATAGCTTTTGTCTTACTGAGCGATCAATGAGACGATCACGAGGTCTCTGCCTAGTTCCATACTAATCATTCTAACAGAGCACAGAAAAGCGATTAGTCATCAGCTTCGGAATTAATGCGTAATATTGAGACCTGCATGAGGTGGCTCACAAATTGCGACTCGACCTTACGATCGTCGAGGTAGTGAAAAATTCCTCATGTCTGTGGTTTTTGAGATGGTTGGACATCGATCGATAACCTGCATCAATTCGTGTGTTTGAGCCTTTTGGGGAGCGGCCCAAAATGCAGACGGCCTCCCAAAGACTCGTTTTCAATTGTGTGGTAAACATGCCCATTGTCTGATATCTTATCGCGGCTTCCCAGGTGAGAGTGTGCCTTTGGATACGACTTCAGCCAGCCAGGATGCAGACAAAGCATGTAAGATCAAACATCAATAGCCGAGGGTTGTCACTCGCTGCTGTTTGCAGAGCAACTAGGGTAGTCATCAAGCGATCGCCTCCTTGTAACAGCATGTAAACCCAAATTCAATCTGGCATCAGCATCCCGAGTGCAATATTCATTGGTTATCCGTCATTGTCCGTATCTCGGTTCCGAGGACACATGTGGCCATGCATGCATAAGGCAATCGCTTATGAAAGAATCCGATTGGCCACCAGGGGCACGGCCTGCTGATAGATCGGTCTTTTCCCTAGTTCGCGTCGAGTTGGAAGTGGGATGCGAAAAGCACGGACCAGTTGGTGTGCCTCCTTTGGAGTCGATTTGCAGAGTGGAGCCTCCTTTCTAGTCGTTTGTGCCTCCTTTTGAGTCGGTTTAGCCTCCTTTTTAGTCGCAACGGCGCGGCCCTCCCGCGAGCTGCACTAGTGGCATAAAATGCCACGATGGAATATGACCTTTCAAGTCTGTCAATTCATCTTCAAATTTAATGGGAGAAGCGACAGAAGAATAGTGGGAGCTGGAATGCGATTGAGTTGTAGCTGCGACTACATTACACCATCTACACATGATCCGACGGTTCCCATTCACAGACGTGGGTCAGGAAGGTGGGGGGCCGCATGGAAGCGAGTAGATGCGGGAATTTTGGACCAAACAGGTTCGCGACAAAGAGACAATCCCGCGCATGGCCCATGCGCCATACAAACCATGTGCAAGGCTATCATTTAGCCCTGGTCTACGCATTCCTGGGCAATTCATGCATCACTTGGCCATTCTTCATCAGACCTAGCCCTGGGGGCGCGGTCATCCTCGTGTCATCGTGGAGGGAAGATAAGACGGGAAAATGGAAACATGGGGGAAATATTGATGACAGTTGCAGCAGTGGCCAAGCCGCCTGTGGAAAAAGACTGGACCCTGACCTGGGCCTATAAGTCAAGCTCCCTCTTGCAGTGCATTCCTGTCATTGTTTACTTTTTCCCCAACACTCATCTAGCTGTTCGATCGAGGTTGTTGCGCTTGACCAAAGAGGATGCAACTGCTGCCTCCAATGAGTCCAGAGACTGGCCGCATCCAGATTGCGCACGAGGGAGTCGACAGGGTCCCCTCAAACGGCGGGAAAGGCATGTACGCCCAGAGGCCAACCTCTCAACGCTCTAGTTCTCTGAAGCGACATGAGTACTCAGAGAAGGGGCTCGGCGATGAAACCGACGACAGAGACTTGAAGAAAGCACAGGTGAGACATTTCCATTGTTCAAGAAGCTTGCGTACAAGGCTGACATTTCAGCAGTCATTCCATGGAAAATTGCTATTTTGGCAAGCAGACAAACTCGCTCCTCGACGAGGAGTATTCTAATCGCTCGTGCAGGCTTGCCTACCAGTCCATTGGTGTCATCTACGGCGATATCGGTACCAGTCCACTCTACGTCTACTCTTCAACTTTCACCTCGGAGCCAAGCCACGATGACCTGCTTGGTGCCTTGTCCCTCATCATCTGGACTCTTACGCTCATGGTCAGCGTCAAGTACATCCTGATAGTCCTACGAGCCGATGATGAGGGAGAGGGTGGAACATTCGCCGTCTACTCTCTTCTCTCACGTTACGCCAACATTGTACGCCGCGACCCCAGAGAAGAGAGGTCCATCAAAATGGAAAGAATCAAGACATCAGATATGAAGACTGGCAACAAGCAGGCGAGAAACTTCATGGAAAACAGTCGAATTATGAAGGCATTTCTAAAGGTCGTTGGTGTTTTCGGAGTCTCTCTCGTCATGTCTGATGGCGTACTTACGCCGGCCCAATCAGTCCTCGGTGCCATTCAAGGCTTGGAGGTCGTAAAACAAGATATCACCAAGTCCACAATCGTCGGGACCACCTGTGCCATCCTGATTCTACTCTTCTTGATTCAGCCGCTTGGAACCTCTAAGATTGGCACTATGTTTGCCCCAATCGTCATTATCTGGTTGATATTCAACCTCGTGTTCGGCATATACAACCTCGTCCACTTCGATCACACAGTCTTGAAGGCATTCTCTCCATACTTTGCTGGGGCCTACTTCGTCCGAAACAAGACTGACGGATGGAGGTCGCTTGGTGGTATCCTGCTGGCTTTCACAGGCGTTGAAGCCTTATTCGCCGATCTAGGTGCCTTTACCAGGCCTGCCATTCAGCTCTCATGGTTATGCTTCGCTTTCCCTTGTCTGCTTTTGGCGTACATTGGCCAAGCTGCGTACATCAGTCAGAACGTTGGTGCATATTCAAACCCATTCTTCAACTCCGTTCCACCAGGGATGTTTTATCCCAGCCTAGTCATCGCAATCCTCGCAGCAATCGTTGCAAGTCAGACTATGATCACTGCGACCTTCCAGGTGAGATTTAACGAGTCCTCAATATCACCATCAGAATGCTAATATCAGAATAGCTGCTCTCTCAAATCATCAAGCTGTCTTACTTCCCTCAGATCAAAGTAAAGCATACATCCAAGATCTTTCATGGGCAGATCTATATCCCATGGGTCAATTGGCTTCTGATGATAGGGACGATTTGTGTGACTGCGGCATACAGCAACGTAAGCAATCAACATTCCTGTACCAGTACAAGCGACTGACTCGAAGTTCTCCAGACCACCAAACTAGGCGAAGCCTACGGCGTCTGCGTTATCCTTGTCACCTTCCTCACAACCTGCATGGTCTCCCTTGTAGCCCTCATAGTCTGGCGTCTCCAAATCCTCATCATCCTGGCCGGCTTCATCGTCTTCGGCCTCCTCGACTGTCTCTATCTCTCCTCCGCTCTCACCAAAGTCCCTGACGGAGCTTGGTTCACACTCTGCCTCGCCGTCCTCCTCTCCAGCATCTTCGTCCTCTGGCGCTACGGAAAGGAGAAACAATGGGCCGCCGAAGGCGAAGACCGCGTCCCTCCCTCCCAGCTCCTGACCGAACTCCCCGACGAGAACGAAAAAGGCACCAGCTCAGGATCCATCCTCCGCCTCACCCCAGCTTTAGGCGGTGCGCCCGTCTCCCGTCTCCGCGGCGTCGGCGTCTTCTTCGACAAGACTGGCTCCCCCAACGGCACCCCCACAGTCTTCGTCCACTTCCTCCAAAAATTCGAAGCCGCCCCCGCCGTCGTCGTCTTCTTCCACATCCGCCCTCTCTCCTGCCCCACTGTCCCACCGGAAGACCGCTTCACCGTAACCAGCTGCTTCCCGCTCGCGGGGCCGAAGATGGCTCTGCAGAATATGTACCGCGTCACCATCCGCCACGGCTACGGCGACCAGATCATGACCAGCGACCTGGGCCTGCTCATCTACGAAAACCTCCGTGCCTTCGTCATGCGTGAGGGCGCTAGCCCCGAACACAGCGGCAACGTCATCGATATCACCGCGGAAAGCTCCGAGGCCTCATCCATCACGCCCCCCACCCATGCCACCGCGGCTTTCATGCCCGAAAACGGCCCCAACACACAAGCTTTGGTGCGCGAGAACCTTGCGGCGCTGCAAGCCGCGTATGAAGATCAAGTCGTGCATATTGTGGGTAAAGAGCAGATGCGAATTGGAGAGGTCAAGGATGCTCGTGGCTGGGTTAGAAGGATTGCGCTGGCCGCCTTCTTGTGGTTGAGGAGTAATACGGGGAGTAAAGTTGCGAATATGAATTTGGATGTTGAGAAATTGGTGGAGGTGGGCTTTGTGAAGGTTATTTGACAGGAGGAGGGTGTATTTCGTTGAGGAGGTTGGGTTGGTTGATGATGTGTGCGTGCTTGCGTGGGTGAGAGAATTTGGCTTGGTAAATTGGCTGTTTCTTCTTGTTATGCTTTTAGAGATACCTTATGGGCAATGAAATATGTTTGAGCTGCGAAGATTTTACGTGAGCTGCTGTTGTACAGAGAATCAGGCTTTTTCCTTGTACTGTAGTGCTAGATATTTTATTTAGACACAAAATAATTCTGGAGCTATTGAAAATATACCATGATTATTTATCTCAAAGATACAGGGACGAGTAGAATCTTTCCGGTACCGACTCCCGAATAGCAGCAACGAAGTCTACTGAGTACGACTGATTATCTTGGTACCCCATACCTAAGTAAAAATGAAAATTGCAACCTCCGATTTCAATAAAAACATACCACCATCCTTCCCCATATTGAAAGCACGCCGCTAGCAGTTTAGAGTTGAAACCAGCATGACACGAGGCACCGATGCCATCCAGAGGCCCGTGCTTAGACCCATGGGGAGCTATTATCCAGCTATCCTGTGGGACAGTCGAAGTCGCCGGATCTTTATCTAATGAGCCGAAGCAAGGACATTGGCAAGACGAGCTTGGTATCATATTAGGAATACGTTACCACGTTCTATTGTGGACTGATGTCGACTTGCTCTACATGTAGACAAGGGACGTAGTGTAAATGGTAGAAGAGTGCAGAGAGTTCATCGATATAGTTTGAGATTCGAGGATATATATATCGTAATGCATAACTGCCACCCCGATCCTGTTGACCCCGGAACGCTTAAGAACATACCCAACAGATGGTTCTCAGAACACTGTCCATTCCTGTCGCCCGCTCTCACCAGCTTGAATAACCAAAACGCTAGCCCGGACATTGCCTGTGATCAAAGCCTCTGCTAGATTACCCAGGGATTGATGAATAGTCACCTCACTATTAGTATTCGTTGTGCGCCTTCCATGCCCTCGTCCAACAACAACAAGGTCTCCAGCGTTCTTCATGTTCAGGCCAACCTCGGCTCTAGCTTGCTCTACGCTATCTTGTATTGGTTGCGTAGTCTCCATGGTGTTGAAAAGAACACGAGATTCTAGGTCGTTTGGTAGAGAAACGGCCATCGATGTGAAGAAGCCTTGGTCTTGGGTGTTGAGGATATCTTGGGAGGAGGCGGCAGTGACGACTCTGTGGCCATCTTTTGTAATGTTTCCGGAGGGCTGAGATATCTCATTCGAGATCTCGGTACCCGTGCCCTTGATGTGGAGGATGGTAGCAGTGACATTCGGATTCTTGGCCAGACGCAGCACGAAGCGAAGAGCAACTCGGTCGTCTGGGCCACCAAGGAACGGAAAGAAGATGTGGTGGCTGCGATCCATGAGCGGGGCGGTGGCAATTACGGCGGTGCTTCGCAAACTGATGTCCGTTGGGGAACGGCGAAGATGTCGGTAGTCTTCTCGTGGAAGTGCACCGAAGCCATTGTTGACGAGGATCGCCGCATTGCAAGGAGTGCTAACGAGGAACTTTGCCATGAATTGATTATAGTAATTGTTGCTGAAGGTGGTCTGTGTCGGTTCGCTCATGTCTGGTGTCACTGCTTCTGAAAGGCTTCCAGTCTCGCTCCATGGCAGGAGGATCATGTCAGACTTTCGATCGGATGCGCGAGACTGAAGGGCTTCGGAATATGACCCCTGGGGAACGAGCTCTACCTCTCCCGAGACAGCGACATTATTGAGTTGGCCAAAAGTATGAAATGCATTGACGACAGGATCTCTGGTCGACCACTCCCGGACTTCCGAATCTTTCATCACGGAAGAAAGACGTTCTGTGAGCTCCAGCATCCGTAGACCGTGTACTTCGAGAGGTCGCTTCTGGGATGAGGAGCCTTCCAGATATCCACGGTCGTCATTGCTCTGTGTGTTCTTCGAGTCTTTCGTGGGATGAACCTTGGATATGGATGTGCTGGGTTTCTCGCCACCAAGTAGAGCGACGAAGGTGAACAGGCTTGGGAGACTGTCCAATCTAAGGCTGACCAAAACCCTCTTGATCTCGCTGCCTTCCGCCTTTTGTGAAGCAAATCCGTCTTCATCGCTCGAACGATCTTCAGGTCCCAATTGATTGCCGTCCCAGTCGATTTCTCCGCGCTTCCAAGCGGCAAGCTTCTTCTGGTACCACGGTGGGAAAAGGAGTAAGGTCAAAGGTGTAGTCGCAAACGTTGTAATTAGTGCCATAACGACGAATATGGTGAAAGTACGTTGACTGAGGATCTTGGCTTGCAGGCCGATATTCTGTATCAAGTTAGTTGGTTTTCTTGATTGAAAGAGTGTATGTCACCCACCAAAACGATCAGCTCCACCAGGCCTTTACAACTCATCATGACACCAATAGTGAAGCTTTCTCTCCACACGAGCTTGTTTAACCGAGCGGCGAGCGTTCCTCCAGCGACTTTTGCGAAGAATGCCACGGCGATAACTCCAATGACATATGCCCACGTGATGCCACTGTCGAGTAGACCAAGATTTGTACTCAGACCGGAGAGGGCAAAGTAAAGAGGAAGGAAGAATACGGCAACAAGATCCTCAATCTTCTCTGTTAGCTTGATGGCGAAGCCTCCTTCGTGTGGGCAGATCAGTCCCATGAGAAAAGCTCCGAAGATTGGATGAACGCCGATGATGCCAGTGAAGAAGGCCGAGGCAAAGACCAGGAGTACGGTCAAGGCCACCACTGATTGTGTTGGCCCATTGTTCAGGCTTCCAGTGCGTCTTAAGATGTAGAGGAAGGCCGGCCGAATCGCGTAGACGAGAGCAAGGATGTAAGCCAGGCAGGTCAGGAGGACGTAAAGTGCGACAATTCCTGACCCGGCGTTGACTAGTGCAACACATAATGCTAGAAGGATCCAGCCTACAACATCATTGCCCACGCCTGCGGAGAGGACAACGATGCCCACTTGTGTTTGTAGTAGCTTAAGCTCCGTCAGAATTCTACAAAGGACTGGGAATGCCTGTTACTTCGTTAGCGATGGGGCGTATGCATATGGAAGATAGAGTATGCGTACCGTAATGGCCATAGCAACACCGATGAAGAGCGCGTATGTTCCAAAGCCAATTGGCACGATGCCCTTGTCGGTGCGGAATTCGTGATATAGGCCATATGCAATACCCCAGCCCAGTCCGAACGGTAGAGCCATGCCCGCCGCGCCAACGCTAAGTGCTATTCGCCAGTTGGAGACGAGAAGCCGCAGGTCGACTTCGAGCCCGACAAGGAAGAGGAAGAGTATGAGGCCAATGTTGGCAGCCATTGTCAATGTCGGCATGGAGGCCGCGGGAAAGATGGCATCTGTGAAGCCTGGGACGCGCCCAAAAACCGAGGGACCGAGTAGTATGCCACCAATGACTTCAGCAATGACTCGTGGTTGGCGAAGTTTAGAGAGGGGCCAGTGGAGGAGGCGGCAGAAGATGATGATGATACCTGCCTGTAGTCATCACAAGTCAGTCCTGACCTTTCCATCGAGAGCGTGGTGTTTGCGAGGGGAGCATACCTGGATGATGAAGATGATGATGGGATTCTTGGGATCATATTGGGATGGGTTTGCTCCCTGGAGGATACCTCCTTGATTGGCTGCCCTGACCACCATGGCGAAAGTCGGCTTGAGAGTCGCTGCAACGCCGAGAATGAAGGTAAGGTCGGGGTGAATGATGACCAGGGAGCAAGATGTGGTTTGGCAGAAATGCAATAGTCTTGAGCACTTCTGGAACTACCCCACGTCCCAGCCTCGAGATTAGATGTGGGGAAGCCAGTCGACTTCATTGGGATCTTATTAAAATCTAAGAACAATGAGTGTGGGCAGCTAGTCATGTCAGCAGACATCCATGATGGTGGTTGCCGCGTGCAGCTGAGAGAGACGGAGTCCGAAACAAAGGTCACAACAGATCCATCCGTGACCGCTGCTTTAGTATTAGTAAATGGTCAAAGTAAGTGGTAAGTGGTAAGTGGTAAGTGGTAAGTGGCCACAAAGGATCCCAACTGTCAAAATACTACAGAGTAGTTCTAGACACTTTGTCACTTGCACTTGCAGGATGACACCTGCATGAGCATCTGCATAAATGTATAAATTGCCCATTAGCTGCGGGAGATAAATTCCTTGGCGGTCTGACTCTGTGGGGGTTCCTAGTACCCTAGTACTCCGTACCTGTAGTTCTACTTAAAGTATTACCCGTAACAGCAATACGAGTAGGCTCGCGCTATTTCCAAAGACGGCATCTGCAGATCGTTCGACGACGAAGCGAATGGCTATGGTCGAGGAGAGGGTGCCGGAGTCACTATCCTCAAACGCTTGTCGGATGCCAAGCGCGACAACGACCATGTCTTGGCTATTCTGAAGGGTTCAGCGACCGGTCAAGATGGCCGCACCGCTGAGATCATGGCTCCAAACGGGGAAGCCCAGGAAGACGTCGCACGCGATGCCCTCGCCGGCATTGATCCGAGTACGATTCAATAAATCGAGGCTCACGCAACTTCCACACCTCTTGGAGATCCAACGGAGGTGCATGCAATGTCAAACGTTTATGGTGCCAGCAGGAGCAAGGAACCTCCCTACCTCATCGGGAGTATCAAACCAAACGTCGGCCATCTCGAAGCTGGTGCCGGGGTCATGGGTTTCATCAAAGCGGTTATGGCCATCGACAAGGGTATCATTCCCCCACAAGCCAATCTCAGGACCCCCAACAAGAAGTTTGATTGAAACAAGACTGGACTACAGCTAACCATCAAATCCACCCCTTGGCCTGACGCCGTCATACGACGTGCCGCAATCTGCTCCTATGGATATGGTGGCACAGTGTCTCATGTAGTCATTGAGGCAGCACCAGCATACGAGACGCCTTCGACCGGCTACGAAGATATCGAATACATCGAAAACAAGAATGTACCAATGGCGTCGCTGTTCTCCGGACCCCAAGAGTCCAGAATCAAGGAACCGGCTCAGGCCCTTGGTGCCTACATTTGCGGAGAGGCGGTGCAGCTACTATCGAGTATTGCATGCACACTTGCGACTCGACGAGAGCACCATGGCTTTCGGACTGCTGTCGTTGCTGAGAGTCTTGATGGGGCTTCAGATAGCGTCAACCTCCTCAGGGATAATAAGAAGTCCGTTGATATTATCTCAGGCCGAACAGTCGAACCACATTGTGCTAATGGCGCCGTCTGGGTCTTCTCTGATTTCGGTTCTCAATGGCAGGGCATGGGCAAAGAGCTTGTAGCCAAAGAAATTGTCTTCCAAGACGCAATTGCTGAGCTCGATGTGGTGATTCTTTCTGAGTTAGGCTTCTCTGCTCGCAAAGTTCTCGAAGAAGGAGATTTCGACGATGATTCCGCTGACAGAATCCTACTCTTGATCCCACTCGTGCAGATTGGTTTCGCTGTAGTCCTCAGATCTAGAGGCGTTCGCCTAAGCGCTATCATCGGACACTCCGTTGCCGAGGTCTCTGCTGCTGTGGCCGCTGGTGCATTTACACCTAAAGAGGGTGCTATAGTACTTCGCAAGCGTGCTATATTGATTCGAGAAGTCATGGGTAAGCGCGCCATGTTAATGGTGAATGCTCCATATCAGCAAGTCGAAGAGTCCTCGGAGCCAAGGCCGCGATGATATCGGTGTCGCCATCTACGCATCTTCAAGCTCCTGCGTCGTGTCCGGCTCCATTGACGCCATTGAAGTATTTCGCAAAGACTCCAAAGACCGCTGTCTCCAAATTGCATCGGTGAATTCTAACGTCGCTTTCCATAGCCCGATCTTCAAACCTCTGGCAAAACGACTGAACGACCTGCTCGCACGCGCAGGACTTGATCCAAAGGAGCCGACAGTTCGTCTGTACACAACTTCTGTTTCTTTGGGCAAGTTACCTCGCGAGCAAGCCCCACGTGATGCCACATAAATTTCTGAAGATATGAATACCCCCGTGTACCTTGCGAGTGCAATTGAAGCCGCAGCTGAAGATAAATATCGATTTTTCCTTGAGGTATCGCCCCACCCCATCATTTCCCACTCCGTCAAACAGACATTGAAGGGAATGGAGATTGACGATTTTGCCGTCATTCCCACTATGCTTCGCAACATGTCCTCCATCAGATGTCTAATCAGAAGCTGTGCTAGCTTGTGCAAAGCATTAAGGTGGACTGGAAAGCGCAATTTTCGAAAACTGATTGGACAAGGACGGTCCCAAAGACGCAATGGAAGCATGAGTCACTGTGGATGAACACAACGAGTGACTCCGCAGACAAGACTGCACTACATGATCCAGATACCCATACTCTTCTGGGCCAAGAGATCGCCGTATTCGGAGAGAATGTGACCATGTTCAAATCAAGGCTTTCAGAAGAAATGAAGCCTTTCCCCGGCAATCATCCACTCCATGGCACGCAGATCATTCCTGCAGCCGTTCTGTTGAACACTTTCTTACAAGCCACAGGCACACACTGCTTGGAAAATTTCGAATTTAAGGTGCCGGTAGCAATCAGCGCGCCGAGGGTAACTCAAGTACTCATCAAAGGGCACAAAGTTCGTCTTTCCTCACAGCTGATTAACCCAGATGAGCGGAAGGGGGATTCCGAAACCGAGACATCGTGGGTGAAGCATACTGCCGCCACGTCTGGATTTGATAGTGTCGACGATGTGGCTTTCGATGTTTCCGACAATCTCGACCTACCCAAGATTAGGGAGCGTATTGGTACCAAGCTAATGCCTACGTTCTCCATCGATTATCTCCGTGAAGTTGGGGTGTCTGAAATGGGGTTTCCTTGGGCAGTCAAGGTTCACATGGGGAATGAAGAGGAGATGCTTGCGACTGTGGACGTGAATCCTTCGAGAGAGGATGGATCACCGCTGCCGTGGTCTGAATCGTCATGGGCACCAGTCTCTGACGCCACCACCTCGATTGGCTCGACGCTTTTGAAGACTCCGCGGCTCCGTATGCCTGCCCACATTGACATGGTGACAATCCAAAAAAACGTCACACCACCCAAAGTCGTCCACATCCACGTCAAAGCCGCCAGTTTCGACGCCAATAATCTTGCCGTTGACATAACGATTGCCGACGACCAGGGACAAGCCATTGCAATATTTTCATCCATGAGATTCTCCGAGATGACCGTGTCAGGATCGGCGGCTAGGAATGTAGATACTATGGTGCACCAGGTAGCTTGGGACGCCATAGTGCCATCCACTGCTCCCCCTTCGTTCTCGGAGATTGTATTTATTATCGACGAAGATGATGCTCTGGTGGAAGGATATCAGCGGTATCTTTCCCAATACCATGCCAAGATTGCCACCAAGAAAGTGAACATGAAGGCCTTGAAGAAGAACGAAATTGAGCTGTCCGTCTCAGAAAAAGGAATTGTCATTTATCTTCCCGGAAGTGGTAATGCTCTCGCAGACATATTCGACGGGTCCAAGAAGTTCACCGAAAACTTGCTGAGCATTGTCAAGCTTGTCGCGAAGGAGAAGTTCAAGACTCGAGTCTTCGCCATTACTAGAGATGCACTTGCTGGTAAGACATCGGCAGCTCTTGCTCACTCTGCTCTCATCGGCCTCGGGCGTATCATTGCTGCGGAGCAACCAGACATTTGGAGCGCATTGATTGACGTGTACTCTTTCGAATTCCCACTGCAAGCCATCAAGTACATTCCGGTGGAGAGGGTGCGGCTATCATCAATTTCGAAGACACTGTTTCCACGGTGGCTCGCTTGAAACCTCTGCCCAAAGAGATTCTTTATCCTGAAAAGCGGCGACCAGGTCTCAAGCTGTCACGCGAAGGAACTTACATTATCTCCGGTGGCTTAGGTGACGTTGGCCTCGAGGTAGCCCAGCGCTTCTGCAATGAGGGAGCAACCCGAGTGATACTTCTCTCTCGTCGCTCGCTTCCTCCTCGTGATACATGGAACTCCGAGAAGTCCGAAATGAAAGCCCGAGTCGAGAAGATCCAGAGCCTCGAGAAAACAGGCATGGGCGTCAAGGTCTTGAGTATCGATCTCAGTGCTGATAACGCCGACAAAGAACTCTGGAAGCAGCTTGAGACTTTGCAGGTCCTCCAAATCCTTGGTGTCGTTCATGCTGCCGGTATGTTGAGAGATGAGGCCGTTCTTGACACCACCTCCGAGAGTTTCAACAGCGTCCTCGCGCAAAAGATCGCCGGCGCTCTCACACTGCACAAGGCATTCTCAGTCAAATCGGTCGACTTCTTTGTGCTTTTCTCCACCTGCGGACAGCTACTCGGCTTCCCCGCCCAAGCTCCCTACGCTAGGGGTAACTCCTTCCTCGACAACATGGCTGAGCACCGTCGCTCCCAAGGCGACAATGCATACGCTCTACAGTGGACTAGCTGGCATGGTCTTCGTGTCGCTGCTCCTACCGCTGAGGCTAGTAAGATCAATGAGCAGCTGCTAAAGCAAAAGGGAGTCACTAGCATCACCGTCGATGAAGCCTTCCGCGCGTGGGACCACGTCACCAAATACAATATCGCTAATGCTGTAGTGATGCCTCTCAAGACCCAAGAAGCGGACTACAAGTCCCTTCTACCAATCCTCGAGCATGTCATCCCACATGAGAAACCAGCCCCTGCAGCCGACGGAGGTGCCGACGGATCCTCAGGCTCTGCACCTCCTAAAGAAGAGGTCCCAGCAGCCGGACCCGAGCGTACAGCCTATGTGACCAAGAAGATGACCGAGTGCGTTGCGGATGTGCTCGAGATGTCTAGCCCTGAAGACGTTGATCCTAAGCGTTCGTTCGATGATCTGGGTATCAACTCTTTGACTACAGGACCGCTGTGTGAGCAGTTGGAGCAGGTGCTGACGGTAAAGGTTATGCCGACGACATTTTGGCATAAGCCTACTGTGGCGCAGCTGGCGAAGTGGGTTTGCGAGCAAATGGAGAAGGAATAGAAGGATTGAGAATGATAGTAGTGGAATTTCGATTGTAAATGCGGGAACAGTTTTACATGGGAATATAGGTGAATGATAGAGGGCATGCAATGAAATATAGAATCCATTGAGATATAGCAATTTGAAAAAATAAACAATCATGCACAGAAAACCTTTCAATTGTCTATAGACTGGCTCGACTATCCTCGGTCCACGGATTGAGTATCTGAGAAGCTACACTCGTTCGGGAGACGCGTAGTCTATTATCTTGCATTCGCGATTCTCCAGGACAACAGAGCGGCAACTGGAACCCCGACGACAAGGTCATTACCAAAATGGCGGACCAGCAGACGCGTCCAGCATTTATGTAGACGAATCCTCGCGCACAATCGCCGCAGGCCACCGCTACATTGGTTGGATATCTGATGCCAACGACTGAGGTGTAGCTAGTCACGCTAGTGTCGGTCTTGATAAGACAAGATCCGAAAGAGGAAAGCCAGCAAGTTGCAATATTAGGCCATAGTTGCTATTTTTGGGAATCGCTGAGTTGTGGTGACATCGTGCTCATACAAATCACGCCAAAAGCAATGCTTCGCTATGGTTAAAGAAGCGCTCGCTAGAACCAATCTGCTCAATTTCGATCATCCTTTAGCATTATACTTCTCGTTGAAAGCATTCACCGCAATTCCAATTTGCTTGTATAGCCAATTTCTGCTACTCTCTTCACTAACGGGAATGAATGGCCCATTCGTACCTCCCTTCAACGTCACGTTCATGCCCGTTCGCTCTTTACTGATCGTCTGTATGTCGTTCAATTTAATGTCCCACTCGCTCTTTAGCCTCTTTGTCTTGACAAGCATGATGCGGTTGTAGGTGAGCATCACGAGCAAGTCTTTGCCTTGGAGTTCGAGATGCGCGATGTAGTCTTCGTGGAAGTATTTGCCGTCGTCGAGGGTCTTCAGCCAGAATTGACCAAGAGCTTCGCGCTGAGCGTAGGGGCGCACTATGCCGTCCATACCAATGAAACGCGTGAGTCGCACGCGGTCGAGGCCTTCTTGATCAAAGACTGTGGTGGTATTCCGGACGCCTTCGGCCATGTCTGGGTACAATGTTAGCCAAGGCTTGTCTGATTTCTGGTTGAACAGCACTTACTCGAGGCAAGATCGAAAGCTCCAATGGCTGGCTTAGTGGCCAAACCAAGGAAACCTTTACCGACACCTTTCACGAAACCTTGCACACCGTCTTTCTCGGCGCCTTGCATTGGATGTCGTGCGAGACCACCGATACCGCTGGCTATACTAGTCGCAAAAGCATTGCCACCGGAAGTGACACCGTATAAAGCATGCTTGGGCCGGTTCCTCGACTTCGACATCCGACGCTGATCCTGGTACTCCTTATCGAGTGTGGCAGCAGCCAGACCCTTAGACATGCTGCCAGTGAATTTGGCCATACTATCCGAGAATCCAAAGACCGACTTCTTGACGAAGCTTGAGGCACCCTTCGCGATGCCTATCCCTAGCTCTTGTGGCCTATCAGTCATGACTAGACCTTGGTATGGTTCATAGAAGATATCGGCAACACCCGAGCTGACGTTGTTGAAGAGACCGACCGGATTTCCTAGGAAGTCTGCTGAGCCAAGAATGATATGCATCTGGCGAATGCATTCCTGAGTGTAATGGCTTTGCACGCTTACAGCTAAGGCAGGGATCGAGATTCGAGCATTCTCCAGCATCAGAGCGTTGAATCTCAAAGGTGCATCGTTGACATTACCGACAGACATGGTCATGACGTTGACGAAAAACATCAATGGGTTGGATGATGCCACTGTATCCTCGGCATTGATCCGTTCAGTCCTTACGAACGACAAGTCCATTTGCATAGGTTGTAGGTGCAGGAACTCAAAGTAGATGTCTTGTCCTTGCTCTTCTTGCTGAGGTTCTGGGATATCGAGATTCTCATCGCAAAGCTTGCCTTCTGCCTCTTCAGACCACGAGGCGCCGGGAACTTTGGTGAAGTCCAGCATGGTGAAGATGAAGTCTTCGTCAAGTTCCAGTGTCATTTGCTGTAGTAGGAGCGTGAAGTACTTGATGTACATGACACCGTAAGAATCATCCTTGACACGGGTGATCATGGCGTGGAATATAGGGTGTGCTTCCATCTCTTTACCGGTCTTGGGCACCACGCTAGGGTAGAGCAGAATAGGAAAGATGCCGCCATAAAGCTGATTGTCGATCTGGATCCACTTTATGGTGGAATTCAGAGTCTGGTACAGCTGTGAGTCGCTGTACTTCAATTCTATTTCACGAAGCGTGAAGTATAACAGTTCCTTCAGCTGAGTGTTCACCAGCGATAGTCCGATACCAGCAAGTCGGAGTTGAGCTTTGAATGTAACATCTGACTCCATTTCCTTGACCTCGAAGCCGGTTGCTTGCGACGCTTGCGCTGACCCAGACTTCTGCTTGTACAAGCTTTTAGACTGTTTGTAGTTTGAAAGCACCAGAGTCTGCGTTGGCCCATCTGCCGCTATGTTGAGGTCAATGATCCTCGCCGGTTTGCTCTGGGCTCCTGGAACCTTCATTGGGATAAGATTACCAATCTCAGCAAGCTTGACGCGTCTTTCCTTGCCGTTGCAGGTAATGGTGAGCTCTTTGTTCTTTGCTGCAGGGTAGTCCCAAGCGTACGGCATAATGCTTTTGGCTGGTAGTCGATAGCGAATCGGCTTCCACCCAGTGCCCCTATCCTCTTCATCCTCTTCGATGTTGGGATTCGATTGGTAGAACATGAAATCCAGGTCGCTCTCGTTCCGCATTGAGAAGGGCCAGTGCTTCGTTTCAATGCTTACGTGGAGGAATATTGTAGCTGCCTCCATGATGACTTCCACGCGAATGAGCTGTTGCCTTTGCCCTGCTTTTGCGAGCTTGACATGAACGGTGCCCACGTTCGCAATGTTGAAAGGAGATGACCATTGGTTGTTGACGCCATCGAAGCACAAGCACAGTTGCTTCTGTGGTGCCTGCCTTAGGAAGTGTAGAGGCAGTAGCTCGCCAGTTTCCAACGACATGACGTTGTTAGATCCAGGTTCGCGAATGTTGACCTGTTCCTTCAGCTTGTTCTTCAGGACAAAGCGAGGTGCGACTGTGACAACCTTGGTCAGATTGTATTTGCCCTCTCCTTCAGCAACAGAGATCCCCACGCTTAGCTCAGATTTGGCATTGGCCGCAGGCAGAACAGTCTCGAATGCGCTACCAATAGCATCAAAACTTTGCGGCTTACTCCAAACAGAGTCACCGACTTTGATGTTAGCACGATTCTTGCGGTCTTCGCTGGGATACGAGAACATATACGGAAGAGCCTTGCGAGTGCCTCGATCCGAGTTCATCCGCATGCCTTGACCGGCTGCAGATTTCGCAGAGGAGAACAACGTCTTGCTTTGTATATTGATGTCTAAGCCTGTCTTGTTGAGGACTAAGTACGGGCTGTACACAGAGACCTTGAAAGCACCACCGCTATCGGGGATATTGAAATAATGAAGTTTCAGATTTAGTTGTATGCCCTGAGGGTCCTTGACTGGCACGGTATTCTCTCGGCGGAAGTCTTCCTGCGTGTTGGAATTGAGCACAGCGAACTCGCTCTGCTTGAAGACAGTATCCTGCATGTCAACACTGAGCAGAAGGAGATGCGATAGCTCCACTACATGTACGGGACTGACACCGCCCTTACGGAGGAAATTGGTCCAGTCTTTTTTCGTGTTCTTATCGTAGATACGATATTTGAAATCATACGGCAGCAAGTTTTGGAGCTCTACAGGCGCATGGAGCTTGATTCTCATATATGGGTACACCTTGGTCATAGGATCATTCTTATCGTACGTTGCGTTCATCTGGAAGTAGAACGGAGGTGATTGATCGTCCTTCTCGCCTCTGCAGGTGATTGTCCTTGTAGGCCGCTTGAGAAGGTCCTTCCAGAACAAGCGCTCATTTGACCAGGAATACCCAAAGCCTTGATCCGGCCTGACGACTAAAGAATGCATGAAGGCAGCACCAATGGGAGCAGGTCGAGAATCTCCAGGAGCGATTTTTTCTATTTTGAGTAGGTTTCCTTCTTCTGGACTGAAGACTCCGATCTCCACAGGAATTTGGGTATTATTTTCGACGACGAGTGGAGACCTGAAAGTAATGTACTTGACATTATCGCTGCCGAGCTTGACCTCAACCAAAAGCCGATGGAGGACGTCGTCTTTCCTGGGCTTGAGATTGTAAAGCGTTTCGCCTTCGCGGTTCACGCCAATACGCTCAACGCTCTCGAAGCCGCTTCCCTCAAGCTTGATGCCAACGATGCCAGCATTGCCCTCAGGCGACAGTTTCTCTCGCATTGTTGTAGGGTCCTCGAAGCGCCATCCAGACTCTTCGCCATCGGTAAGTTTCGCAGCAGAACCTTGATCCTCTTCACGCGCAGCAGCCCAGACGCTGAGATCAAATCCAGTGTAGTTGCGGATCTTGTAAGGTGCATCTGAGCCTCGCGGCTTTGAGAGCACGTCCTCCTCAGTCGACAAGAATTGAGCAGACTTAGAAGCTAAAGCTATAGTTGCTGAAGTCACTGTGAGCTCCATCATCTTGTGTGAATATATCTCAACAGAGAGGCAGTCGGGGTTTGTGTCCTTGTTGACATGAAATCCTAGCTGCCAAGGCTCGATCAATGGCTCCCACGCGGACTTGGAGAAATTGTAGACATTCATATAAGTGTCAAAACTAGTGTCTCCAGTCATCGCACTGGACCAGTCTCGGACGTCCACGTTGAATTTCTTGACACTCCAGTCCAGCAAGGGCAGTTCATGCAGATCTCCAATTAGGATGACTCTTATTCCATCGACAGTCGCAGTCATTTCTTCCCTCTTCATTACAATCGAGCTTTGAGCTGATTTCATGGGTGGATCTGCCGGCTTCTTCGGGGCGATGGACTTGGAAGTCCTCTTCGCTACTGTTGAGGTTGGCTTGCCAGCTATGGATTTGCGTTTCGTGGACGCTGTTTGCGTCTTTCCAGCAATCTCCTTGATCTTGCTTGGCTCTGTGTCCTCGTCTTTTTCGCCACCGCTGATGTTGTTCGCCATTTCTGATGCTTTGTTGACAATCTGTAGGGCAAGCAGGATGTCGCGGAGCGAAAGGCGCAACACAAGAGGCTCGATCTCGACAGAAATGCTGGTCAGTGATGATTTCGTGGCCTGTGAGCGGCTATCCATGGACATGGTGATAGAGAAGTCGTCAAGTATCCGTAGACGCGTCGTGTCAAATTTGTCCATACGGCACAAGAACATCCCGACTTTAGTGATTTGGAGAGTCGAGGCGTTCTGTTGAGATACAAGGACTTGCTTCGTTCCAAGGACAATGGCCTCCGAGTTTGAGATAGTCGGATTGGCGATCAGAATGATTTGCGCATCTACAATATTGACGCGGAAGGACATACTCAAAGCGCCATCTTTAGCAGGCTCTAGCTCCGCTTTCCCTTCCAGGGCCTGTTTGTTACTATCGACTGGTGTACTGACGCCACTATCAGTCTCATTGCCAAGGACAGCCTCTTGTGAGGCGTCTTCGATTTCTATCGTTTCCTCCGATGGGAAGGCACTGTTTGCGAATGCTTGCACCGCCAGTAGGTAGTCGATGGCCATAATGACACGAGGGCTGTCTATTGTAAGCATGGCGATCATATGCTTGTCTTTTCCACCGGACATCGTCACGCTAGCCATGAATTGCTGCTTCACATCATCATTGATGAGAGACATGATCTTCCTGAATTTGTTCGTCTCATGCTTTCTGCTATCTGTAATCGTGAACGAGTTGATGAGCAACTCTGACTCTAGGGAATCATCGGTCTTCATCCGTAGCTTAACCTTGGTGTCATTCAGGGCAAACTTGGACAAGCTAGCTGCTTCGATGTCCCCAATAGGCGCGTCTTCCTTTGCTAGTATCAGCTCTAAAGCGATTGTTGGGGCGTCAAATAAAAAGTCTAGTTTGGTCCAAGTGTCGGGGCTAGTTTCCAGCTCCGGACCTTGGTTGGTTGGAGACTTGGGCTCTTGCTCTTCTCCGACGGTCTTCTCTGCCAGCTTCTTTGCGGGCTCCACAGTAGCTTTCGGGAGCTCTTCCATGACCTCCTGTTCGGCTTGCTCATCTGGATCGGCAGCAAAAGCATTTGGCACAGTCTTCGAGAGCTCCATCAGGAGCTTTAGCTCTGTCTGAGCTACACGCAGGTTGATGGGGGACATCCTGCCTTCCACCTCGAGATCTGGTCGCTTCGAGTCTTGCTGATGCTCTGCAGAAGTAACCTTGAAGTCGAGATCTACTCTGTCAATCATCTCCAACTCCTCGTGCTCATCATCATCGTAGTGGAAGTCGGATGTCAGACGCACGTTCCTGATACCTGCAGATATCTTGTTGCCTTCTGTTGAGCCAAATCCTACAAACTCATTGCTCGCGTATATCTCACCAAGATAGGCCGTCAATAAGTCGCGAGGCTTATCTGCCGTCATGACGCGGGGGAAGATAAGAATTGGTGTCTTGATCAAGACATCGAAGTGCATCTTGCTTGTACTCTCTTGCATCTGGCTTGCTTGGTTGGCAGCCGCCTGCCTGGCGGCGTTGAAGATGGCTTGCATCTTGCCGAATTTGACGAGAAAGTTTATGATCTTCCGGAAAGGCTCCCCAAGGAAGTTAATCTTGATAGAGCCAGACCTGAGATAGATCTTGGAATCATAACCTGGATAGTTCTTGCCCTTTGCATCAAAGGTCTCGTACTTGAAGTCGGCAAGCTGATCACCTTGAATTGCGACCAATTGGCGAAGAGGAGAGTCAGCCGATGCGCCCTGGTTAATGTCGTCAACTAAGGAGACGTTCCCTAGTCGTGCTGCGACATTCATCGAGCCTCCACTGAGGAAGAGGCCAGCGTTCGCTGTGTTGAGAGTGAGCGTAGCTAGGCGTATTCCATCGTTGTTCAGAATCAAAGCCACACTCTCGAGTTCAATTTTGATGCGAAGTTTGTCGGAGCCTGGAGGTGCCTTGGGTACTGCTTCTTGAGCCCTCTTACTATCTGCGTCTTCAATAGTCTTTGGAGGCGGTGCCGAATCATCGGGACTAGCAAATGTGACAAGGACAAAGTCCAACAAAGTCAACAAAGTTTTCCGTGTGACTATCAAGTTCAATGTTGATATCGACACGTCGAGATGGGTTGCAATGCCTTCATAAGTCGAGTCAAACTCAGGTGAATCGTTATTGACCTTGACGAAGTTGACATGGAAAAGGTCCTTGTCTTGTTTAGCATCAAAGCCTTTACTTGAGATTATCTTCTTGAACTCTGGGCTTGGATCTTCGTCGATGTAGTCCTCCACAATGAGCGACTTCAAGAGTACCTCTGCTACCATGTCGTATGGTCTCAGATAAAAGTCTAGGAAGAAGTGCTCTGCTACGAGCTCTACCAAAAGCCGATCTGGCTTACGCCCTTCAGGGTCTGATCGGTATAGAGAGCCTTGCAATTTTTCGACAGTAAATTTGAACTCGAAATTTCGCTGGTGGAGATTGACTTCTTCGGTTTCATCACCCTTTTTCGTAGTGCTCGTCGACTTTTTGTCGCTCTCATTATCAGAATACTCCTCCACCTCGAGGTCTTGTTGGGCTGCTGAGACGGACTTCGAGCGCTCCCTTACCATCACGTCTTGCGCCCTCGGTCTCTCTGTGGAGGAGGCCGTGGTGTCCTTCGTTGGGGCCTTTGTGCGGCCATCAAGCGATTCATCAGTGTCAAACTTGGGTATGGCTATGTCAATTAGCTTCATCAAGTCCTTGTACTTCTTGTCCGATATAGAGGCGTGCAGGACAGGCAGATTGCCAGAAATCCTGGTCTTGGTGAGATCCGAAGCTTTTGGAATGATTGATGTCTCGAGAGTAAAGTCCATATTGATTCTGTCGATAATGTGGAGGTTCTTCGGATCGTCTTCGGCATTCAGTTGGTCCTTAGTAGCTTGAATGCCTGGTCCGATGAGAAGTTGTGTCGAGTCGAGCTTAAGCAAGAACTTGTCGTACATGAGACCCTCAAGCTGCCGGAAATCCTGATCGCTGTAGTGCTTCTTCTGCTTGGACTGAATATCTTGCATGGTTTTCTTGTCCACAAGGTCGCTGTTGAGACTGACATGCCCTGCATCAATGATCAGGCACAGAGCACTTTTCTCGGTGATACTCTCGGGGACAATGATTAGAGGAGCCTGGATATCGAGGTTGGCATTCAATGTTTTGTGCTCCTCAAGCGCAAACTCGAGGCCTGCCCTCGTCTGTTGTCTGATGCCCTCTACTGTTGCGCCGGCTGTTTCCAGAAGAGCCCCGATGGATTCCATATGCCGTTCCGGAGGCTTGAAAAAGTTTGCGACGCCTACAACAAAATGAGGGTTATAGATGACCTCAATACTTTTCAACTTCATCGTCAAGGCAGAGTCGGCACTCTCGTCCAGCGGGTTCTGCTCGAAGACCATATGGAATAAGGCTTCCTCTGTAGCCTTAGCCTTCTCTACATGCGAGTCAGGATTGGCATCCTCTGCGGCGACGTCCTCAATGGAGCCTTTCACGCTTCCTGCAGTTGGGTCTTTGAAATTGACGATCTGAGGAAAGAGACTGCCCTCGGTCGTTCCATCGTTGATCCGCATACCACCAAGGCTGATATCTGCGAGGAACGAGTCGGGTCGCTGCAGCGCTTTGGCTTGAAAATTGTCAAACATTAAGCTGAGTATCTCATTGACTTTCCCATGCGGATCTCGTTTGAGCGTAAAGCTACCTGATTGTAGCGAGGACTCAATCTGAAGTTTAACACTTTCGCGAGGTTGATCAACGCTTTCGGCAATAGCCCTCTTCTCATCCCAGTCTATTGCAGCGTAGAGCTCTTTGCGCTGTTCTTCGCTCATGGCCGAGTCGTCTTTCGTATGCTCTTCTTCAGGCTTCTTGCGCCAAGCCCATTGGGTCCAGGTCTGTTTTGCAGCAGGCTTCTTCACCCCGGCATTCTCTTTGCGGAGCTGGTTACGAGCAAGGGAGCGCCAGAAGCGAAGATCTTCATAGCCCAGCTTTCTCTCTAGACTCGTGAGCTCCTCTGTTTCTTCCGGGGTCATTTTCTCCTCCTTTTTCTTCTTCTTGAACAAATCGATATATCGTATACGGTCGTCTCGTCTTTCTTTGATGTAGCTCCACGTATTCTGCCTGTTGCGGTCTTTTATCTTTTGATGAACGGCTTGGAATGCGAAACGGAGCCACGCTTTGGGATCCTCTTTGGGTGTGCTCTTTGGCTGCAGCTTCTTGTACTCTTGGTGACGTATGAAATAATGGAAGAGGTCTACCATCATCAGAGCATCTCGGTACTGCTCGTCATCTAGCACAAAACCAAGCTCGTTAAATAAAAGACGAGCCTTGATCTTCGGCTTATCGATCTTTCCAGTCTTGTCCAATTCGACCGCTGCTCGACCACTCACAGGTTTCAACATGTATTGGTGAGGCTCGCTTGGCTCCGCGGCCTTTCGAAATTTCTCGACCATTTCTGCATGATCCGCACCCTGCGCTTCGGCACCAACTTCTTCGCCCTTTCCAGTACCAAATAATGTAGCGTCGGTGTTCCAGTAGAACGCAAGAGCATTGAGGACTGCAAGCTTGTTCGTGGTGTCGGATGTGGACTGTATGTAGCTAGGCCTCCAATCCTTATCGGTGCTGACAGCGCTAAATTCTTGTATAGTCAAGCCCACAGCGTATGGATGGCCCGGCGAAGCAATGGAGTCTTCGTAGCGAATGTGGATGTTCTTGACGCTGATTTGGAGATTGTCAACGATAGCAGTGGTGACACTCTCGGTGAAGCTCTGGCTCTTCTGCTGCTCCTCATTGGTCATGCCTTCCGTGTTCCTTGACTTCAAGAGTTCTGCATTCTCCAGCTTCTCCAGCTTTACATCGTTTGCTCGCTTTGCCTCTTCCTCCTCGTTGTATTCGGCATCCTCTTTTGGGGCGGCGAGCAGAAAGACGTCTTCGATGCTAATCCTGACTGGTTTGCCTCTGAGATTAGTCCACGGTATCGACATGGTCAACTGGCCTAGATGCCCTTCTACGACGTTGACAGGTAGATGTAGCTGATCGAGAGCCTCTTTCCGTAACTCCAGGTTGCGGAGCTTGACATCTCCATTCCATATCCCAATATTGAGCTGCTTGGGATCGAAGTTCTTAACGTACATGCCCAAGAACCTGTTGAGCAGGCCCGCAACAAGACCTTCGAGCATGATAGCGGTATGGGGCCTTTACCCTGGCAGGGAACATATATCGAGGGTTTCGGTTAAAGAGTCTGGGGGATTGGGTAGACGAGGGTAGTCTCGCGGTTGTGGCGGCGTTGACGAAGGATTCAGACTCCGCCTTCTGGTATCATGACGGAGGCTGGAATGCAAAGTGAATATAATGTTCACGATGCTTCCTACCGGGCAATGAATTGGGTTACGGAGTACAAATTTGAGGTTGTACTCGATCTGGAAGGCGCGCCAGGTGGGGAGGACGGAGAAGAGGGACAAATCGCCAAAACTTGGTTCTCTGCTCTAGATCTTTATGCACTTGTACCTGAGATTCCTATGAAATATCTTGGGTACCTGTAGGGACGGCTTCCCAGTACTTCGGCTAGTGGCATAGAGAGAATCCTAGACGACCGGTCAGAACCAGAAATGCTCGGTTTCGAGAAATTTGAGCTTGTAAACAAGCGTTCTCGAATCGTTAGAAGCCCAATTTCTGTGACGTAGGCTAGCTTCAAACAGAAAGCTTGGCGCTGAGCTTTGCCGAGCTGTGGGACTAAGCAATCATTGACACCTCCATTCTCCCTCAATCACGAATACCACCATCCCATCGACCCATTGGGCGGTCGCATACTGTAGCGAGAGGAGGAGCAGCTGGTGCTGTCTTTCCCCAATACAACCAACATCATGCTCCGTTCAGGGCGCACTTCCACCCTTGCCCGCTCGTCCCTCCGCTATATACCCTTCACCACCAGCCGCACTACAACAAGCCTCGCACGTGCAAACACTACGAGACCAATCCCGTCGCTGAACACCGCTGTTCAGAAGTCCTCGCCATATGCATTGACCATTCACAAGCCCTTCAGCACATCCCTACAACGCTATGCAAGTCACCCTGGAAACCCCTTGGACAAGATCGACAGGAAACATGAAGAGAAGATAGAGCACGAGGTCATTGAGCCTCACCCCGGAGACGTATCGACTACTTCCAGTGTTCATCAAGTATTCCATGAGAAGGGCACCGAGGAGCCAGAGAAGGATGAGGATATGATGGCTGGTGTCAAGGCGGACTTTGTACGGCGTCCGCCCATAAATAAACCGGGGTTATGGCTGACTTGAGGATATGCAGCAAACTATCAAAGAAACATTCGCCCTGAATGAGGTCCCACGAGAAGCTTTAGTGATTGGTATGGCGGGAGTGCTGCCCTACCTCGCAACTTCCCTCTCGACCGTCTACCTAGCATTCGACATCAACCATGCGTCCGCAACTGGATCAACCTTCTTCTTCTCGCAGGCGACCGCTGAACAGCTCCTTCACATTGTTGAGCCTCTACAGGTTGGCTACGGCGCTGTGGTAAGTCCCTGAGGTCTCGAATCTGTTTCGCAAGTGCCTGCTCAAATTCATAGATTCTCTCTTTCCTGGGTGCTATTCATTGGGGTCTGGAATGGGCCAAATACGGTGGCGTACACGGCTACCCTCGCTACGCCTATGGAGTCATCGCACCAGCAGTCGCATGGCCAACCATTCTCCTCCCAGTGGAATACGCTCTAATTTCTCAGTTCTGCGCTTTCACCTTCCTATACTTTGCCGACGCCAGAGCTGTCGTCAGGGGGTGGGCTCCACACTGGTACTCGACCTACCGCTTCGTCTTGACGTTTGTTGTTGGAGCCAGTATCGTCGCTAGCTTGATTGGCAGAGGGCAGATCGCGGATCAGGTCAGCAGGTTACCCAGCCCGGCTGATCGAATTAAGGCCTTGAGAGATAGTCAGTACGCGTCCTTGGAGACGGAAGAGAGGGAGAAGATGGCTAGAAAGATCGCTGAGGACGAAGGTGAGGGCGATGAAGACGAGGAAGAAGTAGGTGGCGATGACGAAGGAGGTGACGACGAGGATTAGAGCCAAATTCAAGAAGAGGCCTTGTACAAAAGTAGACTTGATGGAAAACATGTATCAGGCCCAGATTTAGGGCGTCCTTTCGAAGCATTGAATTATCTGTTACCCCCAACTTCGGTATGCCTAGCTCCAGGCCGGGAGACTAAGTTCCTGTAAATATAAGGACTTGAGACTTCATTGCATGCGCGTGAAAAGAGTCCAAGCTTGACATTGTAGCTATGGGAGTATAGTCCATATGACTGTCGTCGTTATAGTTCTTAGAGGCCTCGAGGTTACTTTGCTCCGCAATTCCCGAGAAAACGCTACCTAAGATGCGTGTCTTTGCTGCTACGTTTTCCAAGGTTTATTACTACTATCCTTTCTGCTGTCTTTTGTTCGTCACCGGTTCTTTTATTGCTCTATCAAATACCATCATCATGACAAGCAGACTCTCGTCGCGAGCTGTATACAATGGCTCCCAAATCTCCAAGTACTTCTCCCACATTTCGCTACCAAAAGATAGTCAAGACCTACAATACACATCCTCAAAGCTTCACGAGCCAAACAACGCCCTCAAATTCCTTGCGAGTCTACAACGGCATCAGCTAGCCGCTGTCCCTTTCGAGAATTTAACATTGCATTATTCTTCCCACCATAGCATTTCGCTAGATCCTGACTACTTGTACAATAAGATTGTATGTAAAGGGAGAGGTGGTTATTGCATGGAGAACAATTGCTTCTTCGGCACCATTCTGCGGACTCTAGGCTTCACGGTATGCAGCGCCGGGGCAAGAGTGAGTCAGAGTGTGAGTGCGACAGGAGACGTGGACGACTTTGGGGGTTGGTAAGGCAACATCGCCATCGATGATGCGTGGAGCAAGGAATATTGACAGCTGTAGGAGTCACATGGTAAACATAGTTACACTCAAGGATGGCAGCAAGTACCTGCTCGATGTGGGATTTGGCAGCAATGGCCCGACACAACCGCTTCTGCTAGATCCGAAATCTCAGACCCAGCACATCGAACCAGCAGACATGCGTCTCGCGAAACAAAATCTTGCAGTGAATACCGATCCTGACCAAAGCTTGTGGCTATATCAATATCGTGTCAGCCCTGACGAGGAATGGCTCCCAATTTACTGTTTCACCGAGCTCGAGTTTCTCCCGCAAGATTATGAGATCATGAACTTTTATACGAGTCAGAATCGAAAGAGCTGGTTTACGTATCGAGTGGTGTGTGTGAAGATGATCATGGAGGCAGGAGAGCTTATTGGTACTATCACGCTGGTGGGAGGGGAGGTGAAGAGAAGGATAAGGAATGAGACGGAGCATTTGAAGACGTGCGAGAACGAGGAGGAGCGGGTGAAGGCATTGGACGAGTATTTCGACATCAAGCTGAGTAAAGCCGAGGCAGTAGGGATCAAAGGAATGGTCAGTCATTGTCAGGGTGGTATGGCTAGTTGAATAAATTGTAGTATTTGAACGACAGCAGTAACGTCTAGAATATACGTTTCTCCGTCTGAGGAACAACTGATGTTAGCCAGACTTCCCCTTCACCTAGCAAATCCACTTACCCTCCAAGGATTGTTCAGCTCGAAGCCCGGAGGCGCCTCCACCTTATCTGTCTGCCCTCGCAAGTATCCCGTCAATCGCCTATCCCTGTCCATCACTGTAGTTCGTTCAGTCATATGTTCACTTGGAGCAGTAGCTCGAAGCTTGCGCACTCTGTCTATCCCATTGATCTATTGAGTGGCGTGCTCGCTTCCCTCCATTTTGCATGTGTCTTATCTTCGAGAGGCCGGCTCCAGTAAGGCCGAACATCTGTAGGAAGTCAGTGCTCATTGTGTACGATCGGTGAGGAAAGGTTGTGCGCACGCCTAGCATGATCGCATACGGTAGGAGGGCTTCGAAAGGGACACCCATCGTGGCAGCCGAGATTTGGATAGCCTCGTCGAATGTTAGAAGGAGCAGATGAGTCTCGCAAGGCTCTCAATGAGCATTTGCATGCGCGATTGTTGCTGGCAATCTGATTTTATCTCAGCGGCGGGTGAGCGTAAAAGTCACATTGCGGGACAAAATCGGCTGAGTCATTCGGCTTGGCGCCAAGACATTGCAGGAACCTCGTCTCACTGCAGGGGGGCGACAGTAGAGTGACTGTCACTGGTCTACCGTCATCTCTACAGCTATTCTGAGAACCTTTCACGCGTCGCAAAAGGTATATAGCTGCCTCGAGTGGCGAATTGGAGCCAGAAAGGAAGGAGAGGGAAAGTGACACCGCGCCAGCCGGGATCACCAGACAGGCATAGCAGTCGCTGTCGGGCACAGCGATACACCACCTGGAGCATTCGAGCGTTCTTTCGAAGGCGGTGAGGCCACATTGTGTTTAGGAAAGAGCCAGGAAGCCGGAGGTTTAGTCGCTCAGATCCGACCAACGAGCAGACAGCTTGCCCCAAACCTCTCCACAATCACCCCCCCCAAGAAAACAGTCCAACCTTCCTATCGATCCTACGATAAAATCTACGACATTCATCCATGTCATGAGACTGTGCTGACACAGTCAAGCCACAGCCAAGCTGGCTGCAACAACTGTCATGACAGCGGTGGCCTCGCCCTTCGGGCTACGCACACAGGCTGCATACAGAATGGTGGTGAGGCACCCTTTGAAATCTTTCTTCGGATCACTACCTCGAAAGCACTCTCGAGAACTGTCTTGATAGCCAAAGGTGTGTTTCAAGCAGTATGCTGACTCCGAAATGTGTGCACAGGAAGAAGACGAGATCGACGCTGAGGGCGAAGAAGTCGAAGAGGAGGAGGAAGAAATAGCAGAGAAAACGCCTGCGGCAGAGGAAGAGGACGAGGACGGGGATGCTGAAGGCTCGGATGCAAGCGTAGAAGCTAGCAGTGCCGAAGAAGAAGGAGGAGAGGACGACGAGATGGAAGATGAGACATCTGGAAAGCGACCTTCGAGGACGCAGAAAATTGGAAAAGCCGCCGAGAGTGACGAAGATGTGGAAACAGCATCAGAGGTGGAAGAAAGCAGTTCTGCGGACGAACACGAATCTGACCAGGATTCCAGCGACACCGAGCCCGTAGCGGCAGAAGCTTGGGAGGAGGGTGGAAGTGACGCAGCAGACGACGCTTCAATCAAGGTCGCTACCCGCAATAACTGCGTGTAAGGCGGCGCCCCGTTGAAATCCATGGTTATGTTGATGTTGACCACCATTCAGTTTTTGCGATCAAGATGAAGAAAATGACCCTCATTCGGACTTCGAGGAATATATGGCGTGTTCTGTTTGTGGAGACAATGGTAAGTGTGAAAGGACTGCAAAGATGACGAGGAACAAGCTTTATGATGATCTCCCGATGTCCCCTTTCAAACTTCAAACTAACCGAGTGACCTGCAGCCCATCGGGAGTGTGCCCGAAAGGACGATTCGCTTAGGCCCAATGAAGGTGCGTAAACAATCAACATTGATCAAAAGCCTTGCGTCAAAAACTGACATTCGGTAGACGCAACACAGTGGAGATGTCCGGAATGTATGGACAACGGCCTTGAACCTACACCTCCAAATGAGGCTATTTCACGTCGGAGGTCATCAGCCACCAAGTTCACCAGAGACTTACTGCCTGCAGCTCGTGGTGGGTCAAGGCCAGGCTCTCACTCAGTATTCAACAATCTCATCCTCGATGATGATCCTCTAGATGGTTCGAGATCTTTGCGAAAGCGCAAAGCTTCTTCCGAACAACAAGAGGAACCAAAGAAACGGCCAAGAAAAGATAGTATTCGCAGTCACCAGAGTGTGCTAGCTTCCGAACTCAAAGCAGCCGGCATTATTCGGGGAGACGATGATGATGAAATTGCAGAGGTCGAAGAGGTCGAAGAGGTCGATGCCAGAAGCACGTCAACTCGAAAATCGAGGCCTTCGAGATCTTCGAAGAAGTGGAAATCCGATGAATCTGTTCAAAGATCTGCTATGATCATCGAGCAAAGCACTGAAAGCATCATTGTGTCCTTTCGCGTAGATCCGGCAAAATTTCGAGTCTTAACCAAAGCAAAGCCAAAGAAGAAACGACCACGACCTCGAGAGTCAACGGCTAAAGTGCAGCGAGAGCGTGATCGACCTATGCTTTCGCATTCGACGCATTATGCGACACCTTTCTACGCGTTCCATGAGCGCGAAAATGACGAACTGAAGTCCAAGCCTTATGGCGGGGTTTTGTCCGAGGCAGACGCCGATACCTCCAAAACACTTCCCTTGCAAGCTGATCGATCAAAGTTTACAGAAGCGCGTCAGAAAGCCGAAGAAGAGTGGAAGTTGAAAGTAGCTAATTCCGACGTTGAAGGAGAGATCAAAGCTCGGACCCAGAAGCTGGCAGGACCTCCCAGTAAGATAAAGTGCGTCAACTTCGGCGGCTACGAAATAGAGACCTGGTATGCCGCGCCCTACCCGGAAGAATACAGCCGAAACCGTGTGCTATACATCTGCGAGTTCTGTCTTAAGTATATGAACTCGGACTTTGTGGCGTGGCGGCACAAGCTCAAATGTCCCGCAAAGCATCCACCTGGCGACGAAATATATCGAGATGGGTCGGTATCAGTGTTCGAGGTCGACGGCCGTAAGAATCCCGTGTACTGCCAAAACCTCTGCCTTCTCGCCAAACTCTTCCTGGGATCTAAGACCCTTTATTACGATGTCGAGCCCTTCCTTTTCTATGTCATGACAGACTACGACGAGTTTGGCTGCCATTTCGTCGGCTACTTCTCAAAAGAAAAGCGGCCGAGTAGCCAAAACAATGTTTCCTGTATCCTCACTCTCCCCACGCACCAAAGAAAAGGTTACGGCAATCTCCTTATTAGCTTCTCCTACCTCCTCACACGCGTCGAAAAGAAGACTGGGTCTCCAGAAAAGCCTCTATCTGACATGGGTCTCGTCTCATATCGGAATTACTGGCGGCTCATACTCTCTTACGAGTTACTTAACCAAACAGAGCCACTGAGCATCCTCGACTTGTCAGGTCGCACTGGAATGACCGCCGATGATATTGTCGCCGCACTAGAAGGCTTGCGGGCACTTGTGCGTGATCCAGTCACGAGAACATACGCCTTGCGCCTCGACTACGACTACTTTCAACAGTGCATAGAGGAGTGGGAAGCGAAACGATATGTGACCATCAACAAGGATGCACTCGTATGGACGCCATACATCATGGGCCGTAGTAATCTTGCACATTACGAGACCGCCCCTCCGCTACCGACTATCGCTCCGAGAGAGGACGAGGAGGACGACGCCAAGGTCGCGCCGGAAGAGGGCGTACAGCAGACTGCAAAAGCCGATGCCGTTGCCGCCAAAGAGAGCGCGATTGCCGAGGGCGATGACAGCCAGCCCAAGAGTAATAGCAATGCAAGCGATTCATCGAAGCAGTCACAGTCTCAGACCAAAGACTTAGATAATATCGACCCAGCCATATCGCAACTAGAGGGAAGCACGCCTATGCCTATCATCCGGCAGATTTCGTTCACTACACCGGCCAGAGCAGCTTCCTCTCCACCTAGAACAAACGGCATCTCGAGGACATCAGCTCCTCAAGCTACACCTTCCATCCCCCCAGTCCGCTACGAGGTCTTCCCTCCAATTCCTGGCACCGCTGCACGAAGACGCGGCGGTTGGAGAGGCGGCCCTAGGAAGTCTGCTACCAATGGTACCAGCAATCCCAAAGCTACGCCGAGTATAAGAGGGAGTGGTACTGGGCTGGGTGTTGGCAAAGGTAAACCTCCAGCTTCTGCCAAGGGCAAAAATGAAGGAACGCCTCCGTCTACGCGCCGGACTAGGCTTGGCGGTCAATTGGACGGTGATGCTGGGACTCCTAAGGATCCTGACTCAGAGGTCGATGCTGAGGGAGACGACGACGATGATGAAGCTGTGTTAGCCAGCAAAATTGAAGTGCCGGATGACGAGAAAGATGCCGAAGGCGATGAGATCATGGAGGATGCGGAAGGTGATGACGACGAAGCAATCGCTGATGGGGATTTTGAAGCTGGTCAGGACGAAGAAGAAAGTGAGGAAGGTAGTGCTGTGGATACAGAGGAGGACGACTAATCGTAATGTGCATAGCTACTTAGGTGGGACACCTGTCTGCGCGCGCTGGCAGTTTAGGGAAACCTTGGGACGGATTCTACACCGGTTGGCTGCGGGTTGTGTGATATCCAAACGGCAAGTACTGTATTTGTATTCTAGACTCACTCAGATATGGGCAGATCTGATGAATGAATCGCGCAGCCAAAGTCAAAAACTTCGTGCCTAGTGGCCTTGTCTCCTGCAGAGAATCTCCTACAAAGCGGGCTGTACTGCTGTGAGAGCTAAATTTTAGGCTGTGGCTGAGGGGTCAGCCTTAAGGTCTTCGCAGCCTGCGATAACCTCCAGACCTTTGCGCGGTGACCGCATCTCTGCCCAGACATCCGCCTCCCAGTATACGTATGCAAGCTTCATTATTATATACCAGAATACTTCATTAAATACCCACCCTTGTCAACATCCATTACTGTTCGTCACTTCGTCAACAGGCGTTTGCATGCATGTACCACCCCCGCAACCCGCAAACGTGACCCATCACCAGAAAGACTAAGATCAGCGCCACCAGCGTTCACATTCACTGCTTTCGTACATGTGACTAACTCAGGGCGGCCGCGCATGAAACAACGAGTATGGTACACACAGTTCAGTATGTCCCACGGCCATGCCAATGCTACAACACCACCGTTACAGCAAGCTCTCGCAGACAGCTTGGAGCTCCACACTTTCCCACCCATAGCTATTGACTTTATACTGCTGAGTCTCTCGAGCATAGCGCTAGCTTGGCTAGTACTACCTAGAGCTCTCGACTTCAGACAAAGCTCCGCCGACTCAAGGGGAGCGATGAGCCTGGCCGTGGTCGGAGCTGTTATCCTGGCTCTTTGCGCAATGGCGTACGCTCTGAGTATCTGCGCTGGAACTGAAGAGGGGCTCCCGGACCCGAAGAAGTTCCAAGCTCGGAAAGATCTTTATCGGAAGCGTCGCGATGATTTCAGAAACAACCGGGAGGCCATGGAGGAGCTGGAGGAGTGGAAGGCCATGAAGAATGACTGCGATTATCCAGAGCTGTAAGTACGCGCATGACGTAAACTTGCTAGACTATAGGCCCGCTCATTGCCAGAAAACCTCGCATTAGGCTGATACATTGCTCGTATCACAGTGGGACCGGACTGATCCCTACAAAGCTCGTCGGTAAGAAGGTTGGTGAAAAGGCATTCGCAAAATCTGATACATGGTTCTCTGTAGGTCTTTGCAGTTCAAGCCGTGTAAGAAATCAGCTCATCGTCTATAGGAGTTCGAGTTACACAACAACAAGTCCATGATTCTAAGCGAGTCACCCTTCTCGTATATCATCGGAAATTTACATAGCTATGATCAGCGGCAATATCCGCCATGGTTCGACCCAAACGTTGAGCTGGGAAGGAGCACGCCTGCTGGCCAAGGATTTGGCCACACTCTCGTCATATCGAGGAAACGAGTGTTCAATGTCATCGATCCAGACGCTACAGCGAATGAATCTGAACTATTAAAGGAAATGAAAGCGCACTTTATTAGCCTCTGGGAAACCGAGAATGGGATCACGAAGCTACTCAAAAGAACTAAATTGGCCTTTGATGACCAGAATAACAAACTTGCCAGCAAGGAGTGTACGCTCGACAAATACCAGAAACTGCTACCGCGATGGAGATCGGATTACGAGTCGTTGGCAAAAGGATTCCAGAAATGTAAGCCGGAGGACTTCGAATTTGCATTCCATGCACATCCCGACAACTCGGTGGGGCATTTGCATATGCACGTTTTTCCAAAGAAGTGGTCTTTGAGGAAGTTCTCGAGTAAGCAGCACGATTGGAAGACGATCCCGCTTAAGGCTATCCTCGAGGTCGAGGAGGAGGATAAGAGAAGGCGGGCTGAAGGGGTGCAAGCTGGGCAGTAGATGATGAGAGAGAGGACTCAGCAGCACATGCTGAGGCTTTTGGGATTGCGAAGCTTTTAGGAACAATTGAAGCATGCGGCGCAACCAGAGACTATCATTCTGATATACTGACAGCAACGGGTGAGGAGGGATTAAGCGCCGGGTCTCCCTCGACACCATTCTCAAGCCTTCTCCCAACCATCCCATGGATTCGATATCTCTGCCTGCAAGTCCTCGGGAAGCAACCACTGGATTTCCCCCCAGGCCTATCGACCAGTACTTCAGAGACACAACTTACGAATTCATGCAAGGCGTTGTTGGCCATTATCTTATTATCTTGGAGCTCCCATGACTTATGCGAACCTGTTCGGATAGCCAGACGTCCTTACTGTTACAAATGATACCTTCTTCATACTTAGAACAGAAGAATACTGCAATTTCGCATGGTAATATCATTACAGCTACAGAAATCGACCTAATATTCCCATCCTAGGCTCACTTACAATTTTGGTATTCATTCGCTTCACTTCTGCCGCCGTATCGCTTTCTTCACTCAGATCCTCTCTCGGATCCAGCCTCAACGGCATTCGCAACCACTCTCGTATCCCGCAAAGCGCCTGATATCCCAATGCGGTTTCAGAAGTAGTTCCAAAAACCTGGCCTGGCTGCATATGAAATCGGCTTCAAGCTTACGTCTTACACATCGGTTCCGAGCTTCCAGGTTTTGAATTCATATTGTCGGCGAATAAGCGATACGGCTTATCCGGAGAGCCAGAGTACGGCCACAATTATCTTTGCTAGCACCTTGCTCTACGAAACCAATTGGAGCTGGTCTCGCACCAATAAGGGCATCTGATTGTTACCAGCAAGGCATCTCTTACAAGGGGTACGGCTACAGAATTCAACATACAGTATTGAGGAGATACGCATTTTATAAATGCTGAACGGGGAGGTGGGTCCTGGTTCCGCCAAAGATTCTGGAGAGATTGTGTGGAGAGTGCGAAGTTTTAGTATTCGGCGAGCCATTCCCCGGACCCACTCACGCCCATCATTAAGTCGGGAAATATGCATGTCTTGTACTACCGAATGTAGCTGATTCCGGCACAGCTCTTCAGTAATTGCGGGATTTAAATATTTGAGGCATCATTGGCGTAGCAGATCAAATCGCGGTAGATAGTCTGGAATCTGCAGAAAATTTGGCAATCGCGAACGACAACTAAGGCTCGAAATTCATTCACTGAGTGCTTGGTCAATATTCACAAGGAAACTTCGGCATTCACTCCCTACAAAGGAGGTTCTTGCACATTCTGGCAACGCGGGGTTTCACAGATTCACACAAACTTTCCAACCCGTCCCCCCACCAACTCCTCCCAGGTCTGGCGCGATCGCAATCAGCGAGACAAATTAGAATCGTGCTGCGTCGATTCACAGGCTTATCTCAGCTCCCAGCACCCAATGAAATATCCAGACTCTTTGATCGTTACATCAAGATACTTCCTCGTCTGACTCCCACTGGTCTATGACATTTCCTCATCATGGCTGAAAAGAGCAAAGCCAGCACCATCGAAGCTGTGGAAAGCCTCGTGCAGTACAGGTTCACCAACAGTGACCTCCTATGGGAAGCGCTGCACACTCGTGGCGCGTTGTCGTCGAGAGTTCCTGGTCGTATCATGCATGCGGATGGCAATCTCCGCCTTGCTATCCTCGGCGACGCCGTCCTCCAGCTCTGTTTAGCTGAGGACTGGTATGCGGATGGTACAAAGGACCGAGGTACGACAACGAAGGCTAATTGACCTTGAAAATTCGAAGCTGAAATAAGCCTAGGTCAATTCAGTCAGCAATTCGCTCAAGGTGTTGCACGCAATTCCAATCTCAACAGGATCGGTCGAGAGCTGGGGCTACAGAGATTCATCAATAATGGTGGCTATACTGGCACTGGAGGAAAAGTCATTGCCGATACCATCGAAGCGATCCTGGGAGCCATATATCTGGATTCCGGGAAAGAAAAAGCGAAGGACATTATGGACGCCTTAGGCTTGCTGCCAAGAGAGCAATTACTTGCGCGACAGCTTGAGGCGGAAGGCCTGGTGATGCTGGAGCATGAGGATATGGAAGAGACAAAAGGGAAAGCGAAGAAACGTCGGAAGTCTGACGCTCCTTGAATTGGAGGTTGACTGTGGTTTTTGAGGCGGATCTGCCGCTCAATTGCTGCGTACGCAGCATAGCTGCAACCTTAGCAAGGACTCCTAGCGAACCGATGCCGCCGTCGGGTATCTGGAGCGTCGCGTAGTACTCCATGCAAGTACGCTCTACTATCGGTGTAGTGTTAGATAGCTGGCTTCGTGGATATCTGGGGGAGCCAAAGCTACTGCGCAACGAAAGCCCTAATCAAAATAGTTCAAGTGATGAAGTCTGACTTCTTATGTGTTTCTGGCCAAATGTCCTGCATATAGAATTTGTATATCCAGGACCGTTGATTCAAAAATGTCGATCCGGGGCCCTCGGGCCGCCTCGGCCCCCATTGCAAATTATGACGTGGGTGTGGCTTCGATCTATCCCTCTCCCTTCAACGCTTCATTGACTGGCCTGGCTCCTGCTCTCGATCATCACTACAAGCATCTAGGACCTGAGACCACAGACAGAACTTAGTGTTCAAGCCAAGTCTATCGTCATGGCCAACCCCGGAATGACAACAAAAATTCAAGGCACAGAGACCATTGTTGGCCATACCTTCAACAACCCTCTTTTCCTATGGGAAGCCCTACAAGCCGCTGGATCTACTGTGCTCTTTGTCGGCAATCGACGCCTCGAGAACGGCAACAAGCGTCTTGCAGTACTAGGCGTTGGATTTGGGCCTAGTGGCTCTTGGCAAGGGGGTCAAATAGTCTCAACTCCATAGACCTTCCTAAACAACAACAACATCCATTCTAAATATCAACGGGTTATGAGCCCGGGTTAGTGCTTGTTTACGCACCCTATTATTGTTGTTCCGTTCGTAACTACGTTAACGTTATAGTTTAGATAACGCCTGCGCCAGAATGGCAAACTCAGGCAAATCGGCGAACGTCGTCTCACTACATATCACACCCCTTACCGAAAACAACTTCAGCGATTGGCTTATCGATATACGCGCACACCTACGTAGCAGGAAGCTATGGAAGTACACGCAGGAGCCAGTACCGGATAAGGATAAGGGGGAGACGGCTACAGCTACAAAGAAGAGGAAGGATTGGCAGGAAAAAGCTGAGGAAGCAGCTGATACCATAACTCCTACGATTAGCCCGGCTATCAAGAAAAAGCTGAAGGAGGCTGAATTTAACGACGGATATTCGATGCTTCAGCGTCTATCAACCCTACTACAACCGGCCGGCGACGCTCAGTTTATGCGTCTCACAAAGGAATACTACACGCTCGATATTAAAGAGTTTAAATCGATAACAGAATTCCTAGACCATGTTAAAGTCCTAGAAGAACGGATCGACGCCACGAAAGTTAAGCTTGACGACGATAAACGTACCCTACTCTGTCTCATCATGGCGCTGTCGGAGGATCAGGACTACCGGTCTCTCGTACAGCTATGGTCAATATCCGGGAATGATATGACAGCGGTAAAAGCAAAGGATATGCTCCTAGAAGAGGAGCGTAGGCAAAAGAGTGAAGACGATAAAGACGTTCGAGCTTTGGCGCTTAAGGACAAAGGCCAGGCTAACTCAGGGGAGGTATGTGGGACGTGTGGTAAAGGGCACCGCACCGACCGCTGCTGGGAAAATCACCCTGAGCTAGCCCCGGAATGGCTACAGAACAAATGGACTAAGGACGGTACAGCTGGTTTTGGGCTAGGATAGCTCGGTAGGGCCAGAATGGCTCTGGAATGGCAATTGGCTGGTGAAAACAGCTGGTTTTGGGCTAGGATAGCTCGGTAGGGCCAGAATGGCTCTGGAATGGCAATTGGCTGGGGAAAACAGCTGGTATTTAGGCTAGGATAGCTCAGTTTCTCTGGAATCAGGGGAGTAGCGACGGCGAGGTAACGCCAGCAAGGCCCAAAGGGGAGCGTTGGATTTGGGCCTAGTGGCTCTTGGCAAGGGGGTCAAATAGTCTCAACTCCATAGACCTTCCTAAACAACAACAACATCCATTCTAAATATCAACGCTAGGTGACACCGTGCTCCAGCTTGCCCTTGTCGAAGGCTGGTATGGCGGTAACGCGGCCAGAGGTGATAATCAGTTGCAAAAATCATAACAAAGAAGATGAAGGACTGATGGCAGTGTGTAGGTCAATTCGACCGGATCAGACAGCAGGTTGGCTCAAACGCCAATCTGGACCGTGTCTGTCGTCAGAGTGGCATCGAAACTTTCATCAACAGGAACCCCTCTCAGCACGGACTCGTGTCGCCTATTACAACTAGTGCCACCCTCGAAGCCGTGCTCGGTGCTGTGTATCTGGATAGTGACATGGATACTGTCAAGGCAGTGATGACCACTCTGGGTTTGGTGCCCAGTTGAGCTATGTGCTTGAGGTGGTGACTCAGTAACGTATTCCCTCCTCTAAGTTCCCTGTTTTGACCGCTATACGAGTTAACGTGACCGCCCAACGTCTAGCCTCTACCAGGGGGGCCCTGGACACTTCCTCGTGGCTGACCTCTAGGATCTTCACATACCCTCGCAGATCGATGCCCGGTTTGTCTCCCCTTCTCAAGCCTCGCTATGGACCTCATCATGCATGGTGATATTCCATAGCGGGCCCTTGCCATTGGGACGCAAGCCGGACATCACCTTCGAGGGTATGTGAAGATCCTAAAGGTTGGCCGCGAGGAAGCCCTCAGGCTCCCCCTGGCTCCGGAAAGTCTGGCTCGAATCACGATGAACTCGAATCGCCTATGGAATGTGATATATGGGCCAGTTTCTGACCTTTGATAGAGTAGTGGTCCCTCCGCTTGTGCTCCTTGGTGATTGGGATTCGTATCATTGTGCCTTTAGCCGCGGATTTGGTTTGTCGCAGACCGGGTTTGTAACCTCCGGTCTTGCATTCAGTCTTTACCTTGAGTGGCTTTGAACGTGTATTGCCTCTTCAACAGAGGTACGAAGTTTGATTGGCGGAGGAAATCCGGTATCTCTTCAACAGAGGTCCGTTCGTATCGTTATATACATTTAATCAAAGGCCCAATCACCTACTCGTTCGTGCCAAGCATTGTCCTCATATTGAAACGCAATTGCATCAGCGCACGGATTTTGACGGTGGCTCAATAAGAATGGCTTTAGGTCCAAGTGCGACACTAATCTTATAAGAATTGATTCCAGATTGCCACTTCGAAAGCAGACGTTAGTGAAATACGACAAGCCAATGATGGGAAAGGAATTTCTCTTTTAGGTAATTTGCAGGACCTAAGCCTGCGCAAGAGGAGTTCGAAAGCATTTTCATTAGGAGGTTTGATCATGTTGCATGAGTTTTCCTTGACCGCCGATCATTAACCGAAAAGCATGCTGCAAGACCGAACTATCGATCTTTAGGCATCTTTCAGTAACAGTGTCTAAAGACCTCATCCTCTCATCCACTCATCCAAATCGTTAAGCACAATCATACATGAGCAGCATAGAACCCTTAAACCGGTACTCCATGAAGAATTAGAACTCTGTAGAAAGGCCGATCTGCTGTCCGGAAAATTGCTTGAGAAGTGCACAGTCCCCGCACATGACGAGCTTCTCCAAGGCAGCGACACGAAGCCTAAGGAAATCTATCTCTTTCCTCCTTGATTCTTTTTCCAGCTCTGCCTGCTTCACATACCTCATGGCTTCATTGAGGACGTCGGCCTTGCGGGTTTTGCATGGCGCATCTGGTGAATCTTCATTGCTCACAGGACTTCCGGCTTTGTTGTTGCATTGTCGTGTCTCGAATAGTGTCTGATCAAGCTGCGTGATCCTCGAGTTGAGGCTGTCGCGGTATCTGCGTTCAATCACAGAGTGAGCGGTGGGTTTGGCTTTGCAGTCTGTATCGATTGACTCAAGCTTTGGACTGGGGCCTGTGTCTTTTGGCGTTGGGAGTTTCTCGTGGCTTCCGGAGAAGTTCATTCTCCGCTTCTGCTGAGTTTGGGTTTCAGAGGAGTCGTCGGATTCTGCCCGTTTCATGGATGGTCTACGGCGCGGAGCGTACTCCCTTGTAGGTAGTGTGCACTCGGCCTTCTGGATGGGAGAAGGCGCTGAATGATAGTGAGGCTCCATGTCACTTATGGTGTTCTCAGGTCGCGGAGCAACATTCCATGTCTCACCTTCAGTGATTCTGGCGAGGTCTTCATGGCAGTTTGTTGATTCGATGGAATGCATTGGACTAAGACTTGGAGGGCCTGAGATATCATTGAACGTGCATTGAGAGAAGGTGGGGTCCTCTAATGGCATTGAGAATGATTCGGGTGATGTCCAATTTGAATCATTGTATGGCATGGGGAAGTAAGAGTTCATGTCATCGCTGGCAAATTGAGAAGAGAAGCTTGTCAGGGGAGTGACTGATGATGAAGTGTCATAAGAGTTTGCCTGTGAGAAGCCTTGTCAGCAACATGGCTTTAACTACGGCTGACACACTCAGAACTAACTCTAGCGCAAGGGCTGACTTACTGCCTCAAATAGGGTGTCCTTATTTTGGTCGAATGGAAAGTCTATCATGTTGTATTCAGTGGCCGAGAAGGGCATGGCCGCTAATACCGCAGCTGGTTGCTGCTGAAGTTGGTCTGCAGTTCGTCGAGGGCTTCCAAGTCTGTATCTGGGTCTGCACTCGTAATTCGTGTGTTCGTGAGAAGGGTCAACTTACCTGAGAGCCGTTGGGGTTATACTCGAAGAAGGTGAGGGCGAGCAGCATCTAGAATGGCGTCGAAACAGGTAGTACTGCTGCGATCCTGGGCGCTCTCGGCGCTCTACATATTAGCCGTCATCAGGGTCTCAGTGAAATCTCAGGGTCCAGGATCATCGGCGATCACTTGTCCCGCGAGTTAAGTAAAGTAACAGATATAGGGACTACCGGAGCTATGTCCGGATTGCCGGCTTGGAAATAGCTGATTCAAATTGTTTTTACTACTTCCCACAGGTCGCCGTAATTCCAAGACGAAAGAGTCGCAAGGAATTTGTTCGGAGTATAAAAAGATTTCTCTATTAACCCAGATTATGCTTAGAAGATTTGAAGAGGCATGTATTGTCTCAATCTGAAGTTGGTGCTCACGAGCCGGGCTCCAACCGCAAGTATTGTCGTGACATTATCTCTCAGAGTAACGACTTCGTGAACCTGCGACGACCTTTTTCCTCTACATAGGATCGGTTCATCTAGACCCGCAGGATGTTGCGGCTCTAGGCCTTCACATCTCCAACAATTTTCTGTTCCATTGGGGAGCGCACCTTCTTCCTTCTTGCTCGTATAATCACCTTATCTAGACTGTATCAAAGTAGAATCCTACCTATTTCGAATCTCAGATCTCTCTCTTTGATTGGTGAGCGTGCGCATTGTGCCAGCGTTTGTGAAAGGATTTTCATTCCGAACATTGCTCCACAGCAAGAAAATACTAGTCTACTGATCTGTCCGCTTATATCAATCACGCACGCGATAACAGTTGGCCTATCAATCAACCAAACTCCCCAATCTGCTGAGACCAACTTTTCAACCCGTGATAATTACAAGTACACCTCAATCCTTTGTAGGAAATGGTCCCAGTCCTGCTACCATCAGCCGTAACCGCGCTCATCTCCAACCAATGCTACCTACCACCCTGAAAGAACTGTCGCGCATCGGTGTCGTCAGTCGGTGACGTGATTTGTTTTCCTTCATGGCTGGGTGGCACGAGGTTTTGTCCGTACTTCAAAAACCGCTCCTCATGGTTCTTCATGATATGCTGCACCTGATGCATCAGAGTCTCAACTCGGGCTTCTAGCTTTGCAAAACTGTCCTCTATCGGCTCCAGAGGTCTCTGGAAGCGATTCGTTTTTGTGGTCTCATCAAAGCGCCTGCCGTCTGGGTCTTGATGGTGCGCGTGGCCCGTATGTACGAATGACTCTCCATCTTTGACCAAGTGATGGACCAATTTTCCAACCTGGGTTTCCAGTCTCACGAGACTCTCCACCATCGGCTCGACGCGTCGCTGGATGTCTTTGACATACGACAGATGCTGGAAGGGAACTCTGCAGCTACAGTCGTGCTTCTCACAGCGCTCGAGTCCCAGATCTGGCAGCATTGTTAGCTCACTCGCATTGTACTTGAAGGGTGAAAGAGAACTCGCCTTCATGTGGGGCCCCGCCCTTGATCTTGTATCCGTCATCTGCAGCCGCATCCTCTTGATTTTCGAATCGGCCATAGCGGCTGCACCACACTGGGCCATCCCAGCCAATCCATTTGTCTTCGTATGCGAGAACATCTTGGTATCTCTTGTGTTCTTTGGCGTGTCCCTTTGGGAGCTCGCCCTCCGCATTGAGGGTAGGCACATGCTTCGGTTGTTCAGGATTGGAAGTAGGCATGTTTTCTGGCGTTGGCCTCTCGTTCCAGCTGATCGTATCGTTCTGTGCGGAAGCCTTGGCTTGTGGTTGGTTGAGAGCAGCGGCACCGCTGGTAGGGTTGATTGTAGGAGCCATTGTGACTATCAGCTAGACTCTACAGGGTATGAATGGGTAGTGATTCTAGAAACAGGCTAAGACTAAGAAGAGCCAGTAATTTCAAGCTTGAGATGACTCGTTGAACGGACAGTGCAAAGGCTGCCTAATATACCCACCACCAAAAACATGTCATTTGTGTTTTCGCGGCAATTGTCTGCTCACAAACACGTGAGATTCATTCTTGCCGCTAGCTGTGAGAGGTCACAGGGCCTGGAGCCCAAAGAAATTCGTCCGATGGAGATTCTACGAAGTTGATTGGCTCAATTTGCACTGCGGGGGTTTTCCGAAGAGAGCCTCTTCCGAGACTTTCTCTAGTTCGTGCCATACAAGTTTTTCGGGAAACACCTTGACGTGCATTAGCGTGGGTTCCTTTGCAAAAGATTCCTATGCCTACACTATTTACTATTTCGTAGAACGTAGAAGGTGTAGGAATCTGTAAAACGTTGATGTCGTCCTGTGCACATTGAGCATCGATCCTCGAAGGAGGGTCGAATCCATCGGGATCCATTTCATACCCCGCTATTCACACTCGGACCCTGCGTTGTTGCGCAAAAAAACATCACGCCATGATCGCACGCCTCACGCGGCTTGGTAAAAGAAGGGCATAGGACACGCCACTTGGACGGACAGACGCTCCATGCCACCAGTCGAAGAGCTCTGCTAACCGATAAGCCCCTTCGAGGTTGGGTTACCAGGCAGAAGACAGCAGGCAGAATCTTTACATCGCTAGCTGCTCAGACATCTCTTTGGACCCATCGGGGAGTGCATCGCCTCCTGCTCATCCGTCTTTATAATTGCGCTTCCGCAACGTATACCAGGTACCGAGCAATTCGAAAGCTAGTTGTTCTACAGGAGTTTGCGGAACCATTGAGTTGCGCGGTAGGAAGAGGATAAGTAAGTACAGTCTATTCGGAAACCATTGGCGGAAGCGCTAAATGGATGGCCCGCGCACCAAATTTTGTATCGGGGCAACCACCATCGTCATGTTAAGGCTCTCCGTTCAACACCATAGTGTAACGTCGATAGGACCTAGGTTGGTATCTATAGAGAGGAGTGTCAAGGGTTAAAGGATAGTAGGCTTCGTATAAATATAAATAAAACTAGATAAATTTAGATATAAATTTATATTTAATATCTATAAAGTTTTAAGGGAAATTAAATACGAAACTCTTATTTATTAAAGAATAAATTATTTATATAATAAAAAGAAATAATATTATTTATTTACTCGATAAAACTTCTCTTTATATAAATAAATAAATATTATTTTATTTAATAATCTTGAAATATTAATAAATAATCGAGTAATTCTTTAATCTATTAAAGACGGATATTAAAGTTTAAAGTAAATTTTAATTATAATACTATTTAATTCTTTTATTTTCTTTATTTTTAAAAATAATTCTATATTTTATTAATTTAAATAATATATTTTACTTTAAAAATAAATTATTTTATAAAAATTTAAAATTATAATTTTTTATTAATACTATATAATATATTAAACTAAATATTAACTATTATTATTATCGAAGAAATATAGAGAGTATAAAGAATTAAAAAGAAATATAAATAAATAAAAATTTATTATAAATTTATTATATATTAATAAAGCGCTAGAATATTTAAAATATAAAAAAATAGAGATTAAAATTATATAAAAAGTAGTAAATAAACTCGTCTATTTAAAATATATAAATTTAAAAAGATTTAGTTAATAAAAGAAATTCTAGTAAAAATATAAATAAAAAATATTTAATAAAAGTCTAAATAATATAAAAAAGTAAAAATATTATAGGGTAAATTTTAGTAAGAGTATTATTATAAATATTTATTAAAATAACGGGTTAAATTTTATCGTTAATTTTATCGGGATTAAAATAATACTAGGATTTTAATATATTAAAATTAAATTCTCTATAGAATAATTAATATCTTTTATATTATATATTATTATATTAACTTTTTATTAAATAGTAGTAATAGTAATATTAATATAGAACTATACTTTTTCTATATTAGTAAGAATAATTATATTAATTATAAATAGTAAAATAATCTCTAAAACGGTTAATATACTCTTTATTAATTACTATATTTAAAATAATTTACTCCGTATCGATAGCGAGTTTTATTTATATTATATTTATTTAATATTTCTATACTATACTTTACTATATTAAATAAATATTTCTAAACTCTTTATTAAATTATTAAAATAATCTATTTAATACCCTTTTTATTTAGGGTATTTATAATAAATATTAAATTAAATATTTAAAACGTCCTTTTATTTATTTCTCTTTTATTAATATAATTATTTATTTTAATAAATTATTTATTAGGTAAATATCTAGCCTAGTAAATATATTATTAATTATATCTTTTACGCTTCCGCTATAAAAAAAAAGAATACTAGAATATTAATCTTTTAATACTACTCTTATTATTCGCCTAGTATTATTACTTTTAGTATTTATTATTAATAATTACCTTAGTTATTATTCTAGAAGAAATTTAATTAAACTTTATTATAATTAATTTTATTTTCTATTTATAAGAATTTTTACTATTAAATAAATATATCCTAAAATAAATAAAAGTTACTTTTAATATTAGACGAGTAATTACCTAGATTATTATATAATTTCTTAATCCTCTTATTAAAATACCTCTTTAATATTCGTTAAGAAGAGGCTAGAAAACGAAGTAATTTAATAATAATCTCTAGGAGTATATTAAATTCAAATAACCTATTATATAATTATTTTAAATTATTAATAAAATAGTTATAATACCGTTTATTAGCGCTTTCTAAAAGAATATTAAAAAACTTCGTTAATATTTATAAAAAAAATAGTCTTTAAAAGACGAAGAAGAAAATAAAGAAAATATAACTTTTTTTAAATATTTAATTATAACTCTAGAATAAATAATAAACTTTATAGAATTACTAGAGATTTAAATTAATATTAATAGGTTAATTACTAAAATAAAAGTAAATTTAATAAGATTTTAAAATCTAATAAAGGAGAATCATTTAACTAGTTATAATAATATTAATATTAAAATAAATACCTAAAATAAGTTAAAACTCGAAGAGATTAAATTCTTCGACCCTAAAGATAATAAAAAGGATAATTTATTTATTTTAAAAAAGTATATTATATATAAGAATATTTTCGATTTTAAGAATTATATTAACGATATAATTAAATAATATAGCGAAGAGGAAGTACGAAAATTTATATTTTTATATTTTAAAGAAGTAGTCCTTAAATTGTCCTCGAATAAATTAAATATTAATATTAAAATATTAATATATACCTTCGCTAGCCCTAAATAGATAAGTTATTTTATTAAATAATTTAAAATAAAGACGCTAGAAGCTATATATAAACTTTATTTTAATAAATATAAATTTATTTAAATACGTACTAGTAAAATATTTAAATAGTATATAAATAAAATATTTAATTTAACTAGGGCCACCGATATTCTTAATATATATTATTATATATTATTAAATATTTATAATCTACGATTATATTAACTCTAGTTTTAAATTTTTTATTAATCCGCCTAAACCTAGAATTTTATTAAATAAGTTTTTTATTTATTTAATATTAAGAAAGAAATTTAATTAGGAATAATATAAAGTAATAAAATAATTAAATCTCTACCGCTTTTTAAATTAAAGAGTTTACGATAAAACTAGTAATATTATTAATAACTTAACTAGTTTCGGTTATAATAAAACTAGTTATTTTAAATTATTTATTATTAATTTATTAATCCGGCCTATTAAAATATATTAAGTATTTTTTAAATATAGTAGTAGTTTTATTAAATTTAACCGCTACTTATTTAATTATAAATTATTAATAATAATACTAGGAATATATCTTTCCCTTTTAGAAATAAAAATCATTCTAACTTTTAACCGCGCTAAGAAAACCGCGGGCCTATAACTAGTAATTATATTTTTAATTATTTCGGGTAATAGTAAATACCCTCTAGATATATAATTATTTTTTATAAAACCGAGGTATAAAAGAATTATTTTTAAAATAATAATATTATAGAGTTATAAATAGAAGAGTAATCTATATTTAATATTAATTATATTAATAAATAGAGTTAAAATTAGTAATAAAACGATTATTATAATAAATAAAATGAAATAACTAGTTATTAAATAACTATTATCGATTCGCCTAAATAAATCGAGTACTATATTTATAAAAAATCGTTCTCTTCTAAAAATATATTATATATATATTTTAGTAATTAAAATTTAGATAAAAACTCTATTAAAACCTCTTACCCTAAATATTTAATTATAAATACTATTTAAAAGAGTAAATAATCTTTAGTAATAAACGAGAATATAGAAATTTATTATTAAATTAAAACGAATAACGAATTACTAAAATAAAAATTTATTATTAAATTAAACTACGACTCTTCTAAAAATACGGGAATAGAATAAATATTTAGGAAATACTAGTATATTAATATTCGGGTCGGCCTAGACTTTAGAATTAAAATAGAAAAAAATTATAAAAATACTAGTTATAAAGTTATTATTATTAATTATAAATTTATAATATACTTTTTTCTAAAAACTAGAATCCGTACTATAATAACCCTATTTTAAATTACTAGTATTAATATTAATTATTATATTATTTTTAAATATATTATTATTTCTTTATATTTCTCCGGGAAAAATAAAAGTAGTAATAAAATAATAATCGAAACTACCTCTAGGGAAATTTATATTATAGATAATTTTAAAATAAATATATTTATTAATATAAATATTATAACCCCTAAAGGAATTAATATATTAATATTTTATTAAATAATTTATATTAATAACTACGATATAGAGTATTTTATTACTATTTATTTAAAAAGTATAAATATAAACCGGCCGGTATATATTACGAAAATAAAAATTATCTCTTTATAAACTATAGTAATTATCGAAGTTTATTATTATAAATATTTATTAAAACGGCGAGCTAAGCCCTACCGCTAGGTTTATTAAAACTAGAGTAATATTAAGATTTTAATATATTAGGGCCAAATCCTCTATAGAATAATTAATATTTTTTATATTATATATTATTATATTAACCCCTTATTAGAAAATATTTAAAAGAATTAAAAAAACTAAATAAAATCGAGTATAAATTCTTTAATATTATCAGTTTTAATAATTTTATTATATTTAATATTTTTTCTTCTAGGATTTTAAATTAATTTTTTTATATTATTAAAATCGAAACTTTATTTGAAACTCCTAGTTATTTTCAAGATTAATAATTAATTTTTATATACTTTTCTATTTATTATATTCTTTTTAATTAATAAAATATTTTTAATTTATATAATTAAATCCTAGGATTTTCTCGACTCTAAATTCTATTTCTTTTTTAATTTAAGAATAAAAAATATTTTATAAAAAAATTAAAAAATCTATTAACTTTAATAAAAAGATATAGAATATTAAATATACTCTAATATCGGGTAAAAAATTTAATTTATAATTAACTAACTCTTTACTTTTTTTAATTAAAAATAATTTAACTTTTATATAATCTAGTTTTTTATTTAGTTTTTTACTCTTTTATATTTTTTTTTAAAAAATATACTTTATTCTCTATTCTCAATTAAAAGTAATCTTTTCGCTATTAATTTATTATTATATTTATCCGAGTATATACTTTTTGAATCTAGATATATATTTTTATATATAAAATTTTTATATTAATTATTTAAATTAAAATTTTCTATATATTTAATTCTTATTATATTTCTAAAAACAAATTAATATAGTTATTATAATTTATAGAAAAAAGTATAAGTTTTATTATATTAAACTATTTATTATTAAATATTAATTAAATTATTAATAGAAGTATTATTTAATTATTTTATTTCTTATTAAAATAATATCGTAAATAGGTTTTTATTATCTAATTTATATATTTCGTCTATTTATTTATTTAAAAAGAATATATAATCGATATTCGAAACCTAGTTCTAATAATATTAATTAAATCTTTTTAATAATTAGAAATAAGTTATTTATTATAGTTAATAATAATTGATTTTAGATTTCTATAATCTCGAATTAATTAATTTAATAATATAAAACCGATTTACTCTACTTTATATTATTTTTTAATTAATATTATTATTATATATTTACAAAATTCATTATAAATAATTATAATCGAGTTAAAAATTTCGGTTATTACTAGGTTTTTTAATTTATATAATTTAACGAAGAAGTTTATTATAATATTATTTTAAAGTATTTCTAATATCGGGGCGAATTAAATCTATTTATAATTAATATAATTAATAGATTTATTTTACTATTACTCGATTTATTTCTTTATAAAATAATTCTATAATCTCTTTAAATCGATTAAGGAATAACGAAAATAATTTTATTTTTTAAAATTAACCTTTATTAAATAATTATCTACTTAAATAATTAATCTAGAAAATAAATTAAATAATATAAATATTATTAATAATTAATACCGATATTTTAAAATTAGATAATTATTTATATAAATAAATTCGAGATTTTTCTACTCGTCTTATTTAAATAAAATACGAATATAGTTTTTTCTAAATTAAAATAGTCGCTTCTACTACTTTAAAGATATTAAACTCCGATAATATATAAATAGAAATTTATAACTATAATAAATTTCTTATTAATATAATTTATTATATATAGTTGTAATTTTTAAATAATTATATTTAAAGAGTTAGGTAATATCCCTAGGAGTATTATATATAAAATATTATTTATTAAAAATATAACGAGTTCTTTATTAATATTACTTTAGTTTTTATATTTAAATTTAATTTCTAGTACTTTTTAATATAAAAAGGTAAGAATATTATTATTCGTTATTTAATTATATTATAATATAGTTTTATTTATTTTAACCTAGTTTAATTTATTTTAAATTTAGTATAAATTTAAATTAATTCTCTATTTTTATCTTAATATAATCGGGATAGAAAATAATTAATACTCTATATATTAGTTTTTATTTAGATAGTAGCTAGCCTTATTTTAATTTTCGTTTTTTATCTTTTATTTTAATTTACTCTTATATTATAACTAAATTATAATTTAATAAACTTAATTTATAATTTAATAAATATCTAGATACTAGTTTTATTTTTTAATATTATAAAAGATTAACTACCTAGTTAATACTCCCTAGTATTAAGATAATTATTATAAAAAATTAACTCTTTAATACCGAAAACCGCGTACGATAATTTCTCGCCGAAGTTTAGAATAACTCTATTAAATTTTTAATTACCTTCGATTATTTATATATTTAAGTCGAGAGTAATTCTTTATTCGATATTTTATTTTTATTTACTTTATCTCCTCTTTTTATATTAAATATATAATTCCTAGTTTATATTATCGTTTAAATAATAATTTAAATTATATTTATTATAACCTAAATTATATCTTAGCCCCCCGGCCGCTTTAAATATTCGATAAAAATACTTTTAATAATATTATTATTATAAACCTACGCTCGTTTTTTTTTTAAAATATTTAAATATTTACTTCTTTATAATCTCGAACGCTTTTTAAATCCGAAAAACTTCTAGATATCTCGGAATATAAAGAGGATTAAGATAAATTAGATATTTGAAAATAAATATTAATATAGCGGATATATATTTATTAAAATTATTATTTTATTAATAATAATAAAATTGTTTATATAGAGTTTGAATTAATTATTAGTAAAAAAACTTCTAATTTAATAAATTATTATTAAAAAAAGGGTCTCTATACCTTAACTAATTTTATTAATTAACGAAAAAAATTATAAGAAATATATAATAACCCGTTTAAATAAAAGAATACTCGGAATTATATCTAGGAATTTAAATAAAACTTTATACTTTTTAATAAATATTTTAATCTCGTTATTTAAAAGAAGAAATATTCTCGAATAAAAAAGAAATTCTTAATTAATATTATAAAATATAATATTAATTATATTATTTAATAGATTTTTACCTTTTAGAGGAAAATTAATAATTAATAATTATATATTATCGATAAATATATCCGTATATACTTTGAAATTAATTAAGAATTTCGGTAGATTAAATATTATTTATTTTATTAAAGTATTATTCCCGTTAGAGTAGGATAAATTTTAAAGAGGTTTATTATACCTTTATTAATTTCTACCTCTATAACTCGCTCTAATATAACGAGTACTTTTATTTATATTATTATATTAATTATTATTTTTTTATTTAAAGAGTTAATAAACCTCGATTCGGTTTAAATTATTATTAAAAATACATTAACGAGAGCCCTAGTTATTAAAATTATATACGAGAAATAAAGACTTTACTTTTATTATAAATTATTTAAATATAATATAAAGACTTATTTAATTAAATTAATTAGCCTCCGATCTAGTACTATAATTATAATCGAAGATAACGAGAGTATTATAAAAGAAATTATTTTAAATATAAAAAAAGAATAATCCTAGTATAGAGTTATATATTAGGATTATAAATATTTAAAACTCTATATATACTTTTTTACCTATCGGTTATATTATTTAATTTATTAATTAAGTTTTTATTTTAATTTATTATATAGCTTTTTAAATCCGATTTTATATTTTATAATAAATATATAATTATTTTTTATTAATAATGGAATAATTAATCCCGAATTTAAATTAAAGTCTTAATTAATATTAATATATTAAATTATATTTTTATTAATTATTATTTTATATATATTTAATTACGCTGCGGAACAAAGAAGGGAATTTCGAGTTTTTCGAAAGTCGGGCAGGGAATTAATAAAAAAAGAGGGAAAAATAGGCGTAAAATAAATTCTCTACCCGGAGTAGAGAAGAGAATAAACTAAAAAAGGTAAATTCCCTTCCCTATTCCGTAGCGTAGATTTAATATTTACTTTTTTTTTTTTTTTTTTTTTTATATTATTCGATTATTTAATAATATATCTACTATTATAAAATATATTATTTATATTATAGAAATAATTTTAAATATTTATAATTATTAAAAACGAATAATTTTCTTTATTATTAAATTTAATTAGTATTCTATTATAATCGGCCTATTATATTTTTATTATTATAAAATTATTACTAATTTCTCCGATAATTTCTTTATTTTTATTTTATATTTTAATTTAAGAAACTATACCCCTAGTTTTATAAAACTCTTCGCGGAAAATAAACTCTTTTTTATATTTTAAGAAAATTTCTAAATTTCTAAATTTTAGTTTTTAATTTTATTTAATATTTATATAGAGTAAAGCCCGATTTAAAAAAAGTCGTTAATATATAGAGAGTCGTTATTATTTATAGATAATAATATTATTATTAAATAATTAATTCCGATTTAAAAAAAGTTATTTTAATTTTAAATTTATTAATAATATATTTAATCCTAAATTTGTAAAAAATAAAACTCGATTTAAAAAAAGTTAATTTAATTTTAAATTTATTAAAAATAAATTAAATCTCTAGTTTAATTTAATATTTGTATAAAGTAATTTAAAATTTAAAAGAAATTATTTTAATTCTAGATTTATTAATAATAAATCTAGATTTAAAAAAAGTTTTCTCTATTTTAGTTCTAATTATTTATTTTTATAAAAACTAGTTATAATAATAAATATAATTATATTATTATTATTATTAAATAAAGAAAGATATTTAAAATTAAATATTATAATTTAACCTCGTTTTATTTTAAATTCTAATATTAAGAATAATAAACCTAGTATTTAATTATTCTTAATATATATAAAATAAGATTTTGATTATTTACCCGTTTTATTAAATTTAATAAATAAGTCGTATTTAATTTATTATTTATAGAAATTAATTATATTTTTAATATTTTAGAAGAAATCTCGACTCTAAATATTTAATTATATTAAGAATCTAGATATTATAAATTTAAACCCCGCTTTAATTAAAATTATAAATTAAATATTTATAATTAAATCTAGAACCCAGTTATAATTAAAATAAATAAAAAGTTTTATTTTATCTCCGTTATTATTTAAAAAGAGTTTTAAATTTATTAAAATAATAAGAATATTAATTTAACTACGATTTTATTTATATAATATTATAAATTCCTAAATATTATTTTAAGAAAAAACGTTAATACTTTACCTTTATATTAATTATATAATTATATTATTAAATTTAAATAAGAGTTATAATCTTCGTTATTTAATTTATATAATATAAATTATAACGAGATCCTAGAACTCCGTCGTTACCTAGATAAGAATTTTAGAAAAGGTTTTATTCGGTTTAATTATTTTTATATTATATTCTTTATTTTATTTATAAAGAAATTTAACGGAGATTTATATTTCTATTATAATTATCGAGGTTTAAATATTATTATTATAAAGAATAAATAATCTTTATTTTTAATTTTAGAAATTTTAAATCGATTAAATCGTACTAAAGTATCTTTTAAATTAAATATTATATTTATTTTTAATTACCTCCGCGTTAAGGAGAGCGATAAAGAATTTATAATATTTTATACCCGATTCGGCCTATTTAAATACCTAGTTATATTATTTAAATTATATAATAACCTTATTTTATTCTAGTACTATATTAATAATATTTTTCGTAAATTTCTCGACGAGACCTATATTATTTATCTCGACGATATTCTAATTTATAATAATATTAAGAACGGGTATAAAATCTATATTAAATATATTTTTTAAAAGCTTCGCGAGGCGGGGCTCTAAATAAATATTATTAAATATAATTTCTATATTAAGAAAATTATATATTTAGGATTAATTATTATTATTAAAGAAATTAAAATAGATTTAAAGAAAATCGATATTATCTTAAATTAATTATAACTAGTTAATATTAAAGATATTCAAAGTTTTTTAGAATTCGCTAACTTTTATCGGCGCTTTATTTATAAATTTAGTAAATTTACTATATTATTTATAATTTTAATTAAGAAAGATATTATCTTCGAGTAAAATACTCGATATTAAATAACTTTTAATACTTTAAAATCGATTTTTAACTTCGATATTATTTTAATTTATTTCGATCCTAATTATAGAATTATAGTAGAAATAAATACGTTTAATTATATATTTAAAAGAGTTTTATTTTAATATAATAACTAAAATATTCTTTATTCTATAATTTACTATTTAAAGAAATATAACTTTATAAAATATAATTATAAAATCTATAATAAAGAGTTTATAATAATCGTCTATATATTCGAGGAATAATATTTTAAACTAGAGGGATTTACTTTTTTTTCGAGGTAATATTCGATTATAAAATTCTTAAATATTTTATTTTATTTAAAATATTATCTTATTATTAAATAAAATAGAGCGAGTTTTTATTTTATTTTAATTATAAAATTATTTACCGGCCTAGTAAAGAAGGTAGTAAATTTAATATATTAATATATTAATTAAGAGACCTCCTTAAAAAGGGGGATAAAATAAACTCTATATTTATAATATATAATTAAATATAATAACTCTAGTCTTAGTCTTAATTATTTTAATTATATTAATAATAAATTAAGAAATTCTCGTCTAGTTTTTTTAATTATATTTTATATTAATTTATACGACCTCTATAAACCTCGAAATTAATATTAATTTAAAATTATAAACTTTTTTTATATTTTACGAGCCCGAGTTAAATAGAGATTAATCTATCGATTTAAATAAAGATTTATATAATACTCTAATTTATTAATTATAAAATATAATTAATTAAATTAATTAATTCGCCTCTAAAGTCCTAGAGATATTATATTCTAGAATATATTATTATAGCGGTATTCCCCTCGCTAAATACGAAGATAGAAATAAAGTTCTTTATTTCTAAAGAAAGAAATATATTCCGAATTTAAATAAACTACGCCTTCGTTTAATTTAACTAATTTATAATAATATCGCGGGTAGTTATTTAAGTCGTATTAAATATTATAAATTAATAAATCGAGTTTATTAGTAACTTAATATTTATATTATTATCTAGTAATTCGTTAAGAATTATTATATATACCGAAGAATTAAATATTTTTATTAATATATTTAAAAATAACTATATTTATTACCGCCCCCGTAACGACGTTAAAAAAACGTTTCGATAAATTATATAAAGCCTCTACTACTTTATACCTTGATAGGAATTATTTATTAATATATCTTTATTTTTATAAGCCGCTTAACTAAAATATAGTATTTAATATTAATTATATTAATAAAAATAAACGAAGCCTATAATACTTTCTATTAGAATATATAGAAACTCTAACCTAAATGCCCTAATGGATCCAGGCTGGATCCATATGGGAACAATAGTTTTTCCGGGCCGGGGGGACCTGAATCCATATACCCTCTCGAGCGGAATCCATATACACGTTTAAGTTAAATTACTTAATATTAATAAACTAAAAATCATAATAATTTCAGCGATTATAAAGTAAAGTCTGCCCTTTTAAACGCGCCCACTTTTATAAGAATCCGTAGAGTGGATATAAAGTTATTAATTTACTAACTTAGGGTCAAAAGTTGAAATTCCTGTACTAGGTTTAACGTTTAGCGCTTCCGCCCGAGGAACATCAAAAAATAAAGTTCGGAATAATGATTCACTTTATATATATGAAATATACGTATTTTAGCGCTGATTTTAAAAATATAAAAATTATCTAAATCGGGCCAGCGCTGGTAAAGATATCGATATATTTGGTTAAGGATTCTAGGTAATCTACTCTTTATCTTTTATATCTCGCACTATATATCTATAAATAGAAACATACTATATTTATAAAATATAGCGCTAGTCTATAATATTTAAATTAGATTTAATTAATTTATTCGGCTTAATAATTAAAAATATATATATTA